>JGI12104J13512_1000466_pt1 | contig 36555 bp, 40 predicted proteins | sample TerdegcTABiofilm_FD_13512 | JGI IMG/M metagenome (IMG submission 13512)
TCCCGACTACTTCACCGTTCAGGTTCAGCAGCGGCCCGCCGCTGTTGCCGGGGTTAATCGAGGCGTCGGTTTGGAGCAGGTTCTTGTACTGGCGATCCTGCAAAGCAATCGGCCGTCCTTTGGCGCTGATTACTCCCACCGTTACCGTATGATCAAGCCCGTAAGGGTTGCCAATAGCAATCACCCAATCTCCAACCCTGATGCTGTCTGAATCGCCCAGGGACACAGTGGGCAGTTCGCCGCCGGCATCAATCTTCAACACTGCCAGGTCAAGGTCGTGGTCAGACCCGATTTTTTGGGCCGGGTACGGCTTATCATGACCCGCCAGGGTCACCTCTATTTCGTCGGCTCCGCTGATAACGTGCTCGTTGGTCAATATATACCCGTCTGTAGATACAATAAAGCCCGATCCCAGACCGCGGCTAACTCTCGGTTGAGACGGAACGAGGTTCTGATTTCCGAAGAATTGTCTGAAAAAAGGATCATTGAAAAAAGGATCAACATTGTTGCCGCTGCTTTGTTCTGTAGTATCGATTCTAACCACAGCCGGACTGACGCTGGAAACGATATCAGGGATAGTGTCCGGGCCTATTCCCGGCAACGAATTAAAAACCTCTCCCTCATTGGTCTCTTCAGCCCAGGAAAGGTCTGGTAATCCACGGTAGCTGCCGGCACAAGCCACAGCAGCCACTACCAGGGCAACCGCAAGAAAAGCGATAATTGTTTTCCCCCTGGGTAAAGATTTAAAATATTGGTTCATCTAAAGTCTCCCCCTAGAATCAATATTTAAAATGCCGCATACTTATTATACCTTTCTTTTTTAACCGTTTTGTGAACAAATTATGACAAAAATAAAAATTATGCCATATTAACAGTCTGAGTATTGCTGCTCTTCAGCGGGAACAACCCTTAGAGCAAAACTAAAAGCGGAACCCCGTCCGACTTCGCTGCGCACTCTCACCAGGCCACCATGCGCCTCCACTATCTGCTTTACTATGGCCAGACCCAGTCCGGTTCCCCCGAGGCTGCGCGAGCGGGATTTTTCCACCCGGTGGAAACGCTCCCAAATGTACGGCAGGTCTTCCGGCGGAATGCCTGGACCATGATCGGCCACCTCCACGGTAATACTGCCTTTTTCTTCAACAGCCTTTACGGTGATTGCGCCGCCCGGCAGTGAATAACGCACCGCGTTTTCCAACAGGTTGGTCAGTACCTGCTCAATCCGATCTTCATTACCCAGCATTAGGGATAAATCAGCCGGTATATCCAGATCCACTTTAACCTGTTGCTGTTCAACCAGCGGCCTCAGCTTGAAGAGAACCCGGGCGGCCAAGTCTGAAACACTAATTGGATTGAGTTCCCAGCGCATTTTGCCCGATTCAATTATGGCCAGGTCCAGCAGGTCGTGAATCAACCGGTTTAAACGCAAGGTTTCCTGGTGGATTACTTTGAGGTAACGATCCCGGGGCTGACTTTCGCCTATGGTGCCGTCCATCAAAGCCTCCAGGAACCCTTGAATGGAAGTAAGCGGGGTACGCAATTCGTGTGAAACATTGGCCACAAAATCCCGCCTTAATTGTTCCAGTGTCCGCAATTCCGTTATGTCCTGCAGCACGCCCACAGCGCCGTAGCTGCCGCCCACAGTCTCCCTTAGGGGAGCCAAATGAGCGATGATGAACGTTTTACCCTCATTGACTTTAAATTCCGCGGAACAAGGCTCGCCTGACAGGACAACTTCACTGAAAAGACCGGCCAGACCGGGACAGCAGGAAAGCTCGGAAACCGGCCGCTCCAGGATTTCTGCCGCATCCACCTGCAAGGTGCGGGAAACAGCCCCGTTTGCCAGGATTACTTGGCCTGAGCCGTCAACCGCCAGCACTCCTTCTGTCATATTGGTCAAGATGTTCTCAATCTTACCCTTTTCACGCGACAGGGCGCTGATGGTCTGATCCAGAGAACCCGCCAAGTAATTGAAATCTTCCGCCAGCCGGCCCACCTCGTCACTTGAGGTCACTTCGACGCGCTGCCGGAAGTTGCCCCTGGCCATTTCCCTGGTAACTTCGCTCATTTGGCTTAAAGGCCGGGAGATGGAGCGGGACAGCCAGAACCCCAGCAGAGCGGACAAAAAAACAACGCCCGCGGCAGCGTAAAAGATCAATAAGCGCACAGCGTTAACGGTAGCTGCCATGCCCGAAACAGGAGCTGTCAGAACTAGCGCGCCGGCCACCTCATTGTTAATCTGCACCGGCACTGTTACCGAAAGCATCATCTGTTCGCTGCGCAGGACAAAACCTCTTTTACTAATAATCTTCCCTTCCAGCACCTGCTTCGCTTCCTCAGCGGTCAACGACAGCTGCGGCAAGCCGCGGAAACCGGAGTCTCCCCCCAGCAGCAAACCTTCCTTGTCGATAACCGTCAACCGGGCGTCCAAAAAAGTGCCTACTGTGTTGATCAAGAGTTCCATCGGCTGGGTCTGGCCTTTCTCCAAGTAAACCGCTACAATCCTCGCCATCTCCTGGCCTTTGCGCCCTAGTTCCCTTTCCTTGCTCGTGTAGAAATAATTGGCAAAGAGCTGGGAGATCGCGATGCCTACGACGGCAAGCGTAACCAGAGCAACAACCAGATAAGAAACCATCAGCTTGGAAAAAAGGCTGTTCCGCATTTATTCAGCCACCTCAAATTTATAGCCAAGGCCCCAAACTGTCCTGATGTACCGCTTCTTCGCTCCTGTCTCCAGCTTTTCCCGCAGGCGCTTGATATGCGTGTCCACCGTGCGGGGATCACCAAGGTACTCGTAATCCCACACATTTTTTAACAGCTGCTCCCTGCTGTACAACCTGCCCGGATAACTGGCAAGAAACCAGAGCAGCTCAAATTCCTTGGGGGCCAGGGCAACCTCGCGGCCGTCCACTTCAACGCGGTGGCTGTTGTAATCCACAATAATACCGGGATAGCTTAATATTTTCGAGCTGGTTTGACCTGCCAGCGTGCTGCGGCGCAGCACCGCCTTGATCCGCGCCACCAGTTCAATCGGGCTAAAGGGCTTGCAAACGTAGTCGTCCGCCCCCAGTTCCAGTCCCAGCACCCGGTCGAACTCCTCACCCTTGGCCGTGAGCATGATAATGGGGGTTGTTTTGGTTTTCCGGACCTCCCGGCATACTGCCCAGCCGTCCATTTTAGGCAGCATTATATCCAGGATAATCAGGTCAGGGCCGGCAGTGCGCAGCTTGGCCAGCGCTTCTTCCCCATCCCAGGCCGATTCCACCCGGAATCCTTCCTTTTCCAGGTACAGCCTAATCAGATCCTGAACCAGTTCATCGTCATCAACAACCAGGATCATATTTGAAGACATCGTAAGACCTCCTCTGAATCGCGCTCCGGACAAGGAACAGACAGGCCGGACCGTCCCCTTGTCATTGTCAGGAGAACCGTCCCCTTGCCACTCTTGCCACTCCTTGCCACTCCTCCCCTTGCCACTCCTTGCCACTCCTCCCCTTGCCACTCCCTTTGCCCTTGTCCGCTTGTTTTCTAAAGTCATGTTGATATTTTCTTATGCTATACGCACTATTATTGTTGGTTCATACGCTGTTCCATGATATAATAAAATGATCTTTTTTTACATGCTTAACAGTAATAATTATCTTAGCTATCCCATCGGGTCAACGCAATAAAGAATTAGCCGGGTATAAAAAAATATACAAGACTTTTGCCTGCTACATCCAAAAATCTTGTACTCTTGGTTTTGCTATGGTGCGGCAGAAGGGACTTGAACCCCCACGAGCTTAATGCCCACTAGAACCTGAATCTAGCGCGTCTGCCAATTCCGCCACTGCCGCAAGATTAAATTGCAACCTTAATAATTATTACAGAATCACGGGTTTTATTATAGCACGATAAAAAAATCAGGTCAATATGATAAGTTTCAAATTGCTTGGCTTTAAATTATAGACTGAACAAGTTCCATAAAAAGAGAGGGGTTATCGTTGGATAAAACACTGTTACGGGATAGCAAAGCGATGAATTATTTATTCTATCCCCGTTCAATCGCCATCATCGGGGCTTCGGCCAACCCCGTCAAACCTGGCGGCATGCCGATTGTTTCATTGATTAACAACGGCTACACCGGCGGCATATACCCGGTCAACCCAAACCACAGTAAGATTTCCGGGCTGCCATGCTATCCCTCCTTGATGGATATTCCGGATGAAGTAGATCTGGCAATCATTACGGTTTCCGCGCAGCTGGCCCAAAAAGCTCTGCGTGAGTGCGCCGCAAAAAAAGTGAAGGCCGCTATAGTATTTACTTCAGGGTTTGCCGAAGTCGGCGGTCAAGGTATTAAATTCCAGGAAGATATGGCAAGGCTGGCCAGGGAAAGCAACATCGCCTTGTGCGGCCCGAATTGTATGGGCATATTTAATGCCCAAAACGCAATGACAGCCGGATTTGTTATTTCAGAACTGCCGGAGAAAGTAATAGTGCCTAACTTTTTTGGATTTATCAGCCAAAGCGGCGGGTTCGGGGCGATAATGCATGCTATTACCTCGGGACATGGCATCGGCTTTACTTATTTTATCAGTTCAGGCAATGAGTCAGACCTTCAATTCGCCGATTATCTCGCCTATATGGTTGAAGATGCCGCGACTAAAGTAATCGGCGGTTATTTAGAAGGAATCAAAGACGGACAAAAACTGTTTCAGGCAGCTGAAATGGCGCTTGAAGCCAAAAAACCAGTCATATTGATTAAAACCGGACGCCATCCGGCGGCAGCCAGGGCGGCTTCCTCCCATACAGGCGCATTGGCGGGATCGGACCTTGTTTACAGTTCTTTTTTTAGACAAAAAGGCATTATCCGGGCCGAAGGTGTTGAAGAATTCATTACCATACTTTCCTTGCTGGCCTGCGGCAGCCTGCCCCGTGGGAACAAGGTGGGCATTATTGTCGGCTCCGGCGGAAACGGCGTCTTGCTGGCCGACAAGTGTATCGAAGCCGGTCTTGAAGTGGGCTCGCTGACCGCTCAAACTCAAGCCGCCCTCAGCAAGCTGCTGCCGTCATTCGGCACAACGGCCAACCCGATAGACATGACTTCAAAGATTTTGACTGACACCAACCTGTTAAGAGATACAACAAACCTGGTAATTAAAGACCCCGGCGTGGACATGCTGATTATCCTGCACTGGGCCTCCCGCAAGGGCTGGTCGCAGCCGACAAGAGAAATTGTTGATTTATTGGCGCATTCGGACAAGCCTGTGCTGGTGTTGGTGTGGGGTTCGGATGAAGCGGCCCTTGAAGATCTGCGTTTCTTCAGAGAACACCGGGTTCCCGCCGTAAGGGAGATTGATTATGCGACGCGTAGTCTGGCCGCGTTGGCGAAATACTCCGCTAAAGCTGCTTCTTATTCTAACCAGCCTAAAATTTCTCTCTCCCTTGTGCCGGACAAGGAGAAAGCAGCCCTTCTGCTAAAAAGTTATAAACCCGGCGACAAGCTTTCTGAATCACAATCAAAAGAAATACTAAGTTCTTGCGGCATCCCGGCCACAAGGGAATGCTTAGCCGCTAATGAAGAAGAGGCGGTAAAAATAGCAGCCGGCCTTGGCTACCCCGTAGTTTTAAAAATCGACTCGCCTGATATACCTCATAAGACTGAAGCCGGAGGAGTCAGGCTTAACCTTGATACACCGTCAAAAATTAAAGAAGCGTACAGAGATATTATCCGGGCAGTGCAAGAATACCGCCCTGATGCCCTGATCCGGGGCATTCTGGTTCAGGAAATGCTTAGCGGGGGAATCGAAGTTATCGCCGGCGTTAGTCGTGACCCGGTCTTCGGCCCTACCGTGTTGTTCGGTTTAGGAGGAATCTTCGTTGAAGCGCTGGAAGACGTATCTTTAAGAGTCGCCCCTTTAAGCGCGGCAGATGCCAGAGAAATGATCAGCGAAATAAAAGGATTCCGGGTTTTGTCCGGTCTTCGCGGCAAGCCCCCCATGGATCAGGAGGCCATTGCGGATGTGCTTTTAAAATTATCCCAAATCGCGCTGGACTTTCCCCAAATTGACGAGCTTGATATCAACCCCTTGTTTGTATATCCAAAAGGCCGGGGCGTCCGGGCAGCCGATGTTTTGCTCACCATAAGATAATATCCAGAAGAAACGACAAAAACAACCCCTTTACATGTCACCCCTGGGGCATATAATTTATAACAGGGGTGTTAATTGATGGCAATAGATCGTTTAGTGGGCAAATACGTACCTGACAAAAACGGTAAGCTGAGACACACCTTAAACTTTATGGGAACAAATGCCAACACACATATTCCTACTCCCACACGTTATAATTATTCTTTTATAATCAGCGCAACTGAGTCATGGTATAAACGGGTATGGTTTTGGGTGAAACAGAGCATCAAGTAAGCAGGCTGCTAAAATAACTGTATTTGATAATCAGTGATAGTCAACATTCCTTGGGTCTCGATAAATTTCACGACAGCGGCAAAGACTTTGTGCACATAGGCCTGTTCATTGCTGATCATTGACAGCCCCAGCGTGGAGCGCTGCCAGATGTCCTGCTCTCCGATCTCGGCGATGGAAACGTTAAACCGTTTTTTTATCCGGTCTATAACGCTTTTCAGTACTTTTCTCTTTTCTTTGAGTGAGTGGGCTTCGCCAATGAACAGTTCAACAGTTAAAATCCCGACAATCAATCTACTCCCCTCCGGCGATAAGGGAGAAGCAGGGGGACGTTCTTTTGCTTACCACAAGTGGGAAGAAAAAAGAACGTCCCCCTGCTTCCCCTACAGATACAGACTTATTTCTTCCCAGCTGTCCAGCAAACCGTCCGGTGCCAGCTTCGCTAATTCTTCCCTGCTGTCCAGTCCCCAGGTTACACCCAAAGCGCGCGCACCGGCGTTTTGGGCGGTTAATATGTCGAAGCTGCTGTCACCGACCAAAATTGACCGGTCCGCCGCGGTTTCCAACGCTGCCAAGGCGTTTAACAACGACTCCGGATCGGGCTTTGGTTTAACAATGTCGTGCGCCGTTACCACTACATCCATCAAACAATCCAATCCTGTGTAAGCAATCGTGCGCAAAGTAACCGGCTTGCCCTTTGAAGTAACCACACCGAGTTTAAGGCCCATGTTTTTTAAACGGCTGATCATCTCATATGTGCCTGGAAACAGTTTGGTCAGGCGGTCATGCTCCAGCTGATAATAATACTGATACAGCTCAACAAACCGGGGTTCTCTTTTCCCGACAAAACGCCTGGCTATTTCCGCCAGAGGCAGTCCGATTAACTTCACCACATCATTATCACCCCAGGGTATCTTCATATCTCTAAACACTTTCCTGTAGGTCTGGACAATCAAAGGCAAAGTATCCGCAAGAGTACCGTCAAGGTCGAATAATACAGCCTCGGTATTCACCAATAACCCTCTTTCCGCTTCTACGTTGTCTACCCTTGCATAATTTCTACCGGTGTAAAATTTACATAATCGGCGCTTACCAGATGAAAATTTATCCCCCAGGCGCGCTCCGGCAGTTTCCACCGCGCGGCATCCGCATGCAGGTGGCCGTAAACCACGGAGTCCACCCCGTACCGCAAGAACAGGTCAATTAGATCATTTTTTTCGTGCTGCTCATTGGTAGGCATAAAGTGGGTGATTACAATTATCTTACGAACTCCTTCGACACCTTTTAACGAGTTTTCCATTCTGAGCAGTTCCCGGCGGTAAATTTTCTGATCCTCTTCTTTATAGTGCGCTTCACCCGGGCTGTTCCATCCTCGCGACCCGCAGACGGCCAAACTGCCAAAAACCAGGTGGTCGTTCTGGATCACCCGCATATTTGCAGGCAAGGCCGCGCGCACTTGGGACAGGCTTTGCCACCAGTAGTCATGATTTCCGGCCACCCCGACAATGGTTCCCGGTAGAAGACCCAGAAATTCCAGATCATAGCGCGCCTCGCCAAGTTTCATCGCCCAGGAAAAATCACCGGGCATCAAGACCAAATCCGCTGCGCTTACCACGCTCAGCCAATTGTCGTAAATCTTCCGGTAGTGCTCGTACCATAACTCACCGAAAATATCCATGGGTTTGGAGGTCTTTACATTGTCCCAGCGGCGAGGGTCCACCGGACTGTTAAAAGATAAGTGCACATCCCCTATGGCGAAAACTTTCAATTTTCTCTCCTCTAAATGCTCAATTACATCGCAGCCTTGATTAGGGCCGTCTTCAATGATTAACAGCTTATTATTGCATTTCTTTGCCAAATTTATACCCGTTTATGCGGCTATTAGCTAAGATACCCTGACCTGATCAGGGCATCTTTCTTTGCATAAGCTTTTGCAATCTTTCCTCTTGACCAATAATACTGGTAATACGCACGCCAAAGTTTTCATTTACAACCACGACTTCCCCCATCGCCACAAGAATGCCGTTGACCAGTATTTCCACCGGCTCATCCACCAGATTCTCCAATTCGACCACGGAACCGGGTGTTATCCCCAGGATATCCTTAATCGGCCACTTGGTCCGCCCAAGCAAGGCGGTTACTTTTACAGGAATGTCCAAAATCATATCCAATCGCTTTTGGTCAACCCCGGGCGGAGCAGCCAGCGTTGTTGACGCAAAAGTTTTAGCAGGCATTCGCTGCGCCGGCGTTTTTTTCGCGCCTGTTACCGGCTTAGGCGGCTCCGGTTTGAGAAGGCCTTCCGGCATGCCGCTCAATAAATCGTCCGTCAATTCGCTGATTCCTGCACTGTCCAATATTTCCTCAGCAGCTTCTTCAACTGGATTCTCTTCTTTAACATCCTGAATATCCTGCTCCCTACCCGCTTCCTCATACAAATTGCCGAGAATAAAGCCCGCTTCTTCCCTGGCCGTTTCCACCCCCATAACCTGCATGATCCGGGTATCTAAAATTTCACCGATGGTCATTTTAAATGAAACGACTACAACCGGGCCGCCCACTTCCGTTTGCAGAGGGATCATTCCTTCAACTTGGCGGTATACAATTGTTTCAGGGGGAGAAATGTTTACTGTCCGGCCAAACATTGACGCCATGGAAGTTGATGAAGAGCCGATCATCTGGTTCATCGCCTCTGATGCCGCACTGATACCGATATCATTCAACTCTTCGGATGTGTTTGTGCCGTCTCCCCCCATCATCAGGTCGGCCAGCACGGCGGCGTCATCCAATCTCATCATCAGCAGGTTGAACCCGGAAAGCCCTTCGATATATTGAATATAGATGGTCATGTAAGGAACAGTAAAGCTCGCAAACAAATCCTCAATAGTGGTGATACTGACCTGCGGACTCGTAATGTTAACCTTCTGGTTGAGCAGCATTGACAGGGTTGTTGAAGCGGCACCCATGCAAATGTTGCCGACCTCCCCCAGCGCGTCTTTTTCTTCATCTGTTAAATCTATTAACGCACTTGCTTCTGTCACCGGTTCCTCAATATCCGGCTTTTCCTCCTGGATATCTTCACTAAGCATTTCAACTTGCTCGGTCTCAACATCTGAACCGCCCAAGAGAGCATCAATCTCTTCTTGTTTCAATAATCCATCAGACATCATGATCGCCTTCCCCCGCCAGCGCGGTTATTTGTACGGCGAACTGGTCTCCCAGCGTACCGGCTTGCGCTTTATATTTCAAATTTTCACCAACGTAAACATCCATATCCTGATCCAACTTCCTGTCCATGACCAGCACATCACCTTCCTGCAACTGTAAAAAATCCCGCACTGTTATTTGTGCCCGCCCGGTTACGACAGTTAGTTCAATCTTCGGAAGGCCAAGCCAATACTCGACTTTTTTCCTCTCTTTCTCGTCCGCGGCGGAAATATGCGCTCCAAAACGCTTTTGCGCCGGTTGAATAATGACCGGATCGAGCAAAGTGAAAGGCAGGCAAAGGTTAATAAAGCCTTTTGTTGATTCTCCCACTTTGGTAGTCATGGTTATCAAAGCTACAATCTCGTTAAATGGGAAAATTTGATGCAAGTTGGGGTTTGTTTCCACGGATAAGATCTCATGTTCAACCGGAACAATATCTTTCCATGACAATACTAAGTTGTCCAATACAATGTCACTGACATTTTTCGTAACAGAGAGTTCTATATCCGTCAGTTCCCGGACTTCTCCCGGCGCATCCCCGTTTCCACCGAAAAAAAGGTCGATCATGGGAAATAAAAACATCGGATCAAATTGAATAATGGCATTTTCATTAAAAGGCTTTACCTTGAAAATGGTGATAACAGTCGGGCTCGGTATGGATTTAATAAAATCTTCATACGTCAGCTGATCAACGGAAACAACTTCCACCTGAATATTGTTTCTCAGATAACCAGTTAAAAAATTCGTTAAAAACCTTGCAAAAACACCATGCAGCACCTGCAGGGAACGCAGGTGTTCCTTGGAAAATTTATTCGGACGCCGAAAATCATAAAGCTTATAATCAATATTCTTTTGGGTGTCCTTTAGCTCCTCAATTTTCATCTCGCCGGTTGACAGCGCGTTCAACAAGGCATCTATTTCACTCTGGGAAAGTACGTCCATAAGTTATTCCTTCCCTAAATACATTTACTGGCCGGCCCTGGCCATGACTCTCTCAATGGCCTGGAGGATCCGGTCCTGCTGGAATGGCTTAACGATAAAGTCTTTCGCGCCGGCCTGGATCGCCTCCATTACCATGGCTTGCTGGCCCATCGCGCTGCACATGATCACGTTGGCATTGGGATCAATGCCGCGAATTGCTTTAACCCCTTCAATCCCGTTCATTTCCGGCATGGTAATGTCCATAGTGACGAGGTCGGGCTTATGTTGCTTGTACAAGTCCACGGCAACTTGCCCGTTTTCAGCTTCGCCGACTACCTCGTAGCCGTTCTTGGTAACGATATTTTTAATCATCATTCGCATGAAAGCCGCGTCGTCAACGATTAAAATCCGTTTTCCCAAAATAGTTTCCCTCCTGTTGATAAACTATACCCCTTCGGTAACGCCAAGTGCTTCAAAAAGCCGGTTTAAGGCTCCGGTTTCCGGCAGCATAAAAAAGTGCCCTCTTATTTCGTCCGTTTCCTGAAAAAAAACTGTCTCAATAAACAGCACTTGATCATCCCAGTGGCCGCTGGCCACCAGGGAAGTACTTAGAATTGCCCCAAACATATCAAAAGCAAACATGGGGACCGACGTATTCATTCTCAGACCGGTCATCCCGCCGATGGCGTTCATGAATGAGCCTGTCAGCACATTGCCTATTTCTGAAACAGCCGACTCACCCATCACGTCCAGCTCCGTAACATTACCAACCTCCTGTCCCGTCAACATTTCGATTAGCCTGTAGGTGCTCCGCTCCGTAAAAATAAACAATACGGTGCCGTGAATATCACCTTCTAGATTTAAAAAGACACAAGATACTATTTCTTCAGGCCCACCGACCATGTCGAATATTTCTTCCACATCAAAAAAGAAGGCTTTGGGAACAGCCATATCCACTTTTTTATCAAGCAATTCAGCCAGGGCGGTAGCCGCGTTGCCCAGGCCGATATTGCTTATTTCCTGTAAAGCGTCAATATAGACATCCGGGATTACCTTTTTTTTTATCATATTAATCCCCTCTTCAATCACTTTCTAAGATAATAACATGAGGCAATTTTCTCAAGGCCCAGCTCCTTGTAGTTGAAGATCATTTCACTGGCGCCGATAAACAGCACACCTCCGGGTCTCAGCGCTTTAACGAATTTATTGTTCAAGACGTCCTGCGCGTCCCTGGTAAAATATATCATCACATTCCGGCAGGCGATCAAATCGTAGCCCTGGCCGTATTGATCCAGCAGCAGATCATGCTGCCGCAAGGTTACCATGTTTTTAATCTTATCAGATAAGTAGTATGAATTGCCTTCTTTTCTGAAATATTTCGCCAGTCTGGCGCTGCTGACATTGCGCACCTGATCCGCATTGTAACAAGCCGTGGCCGCAGCCTGGAGAATATTCCGGTCCAAATCGGTTCCTTCGATCTGGTGACGGCGATTTGGAGACAGCTCATTCAAAATAATCGCCATGGAATATGGCTCGGCCCCGTTGGAGCAGGCCGCGCTCCAGACTTTCAGGGTACCTTTTCCCAACAGCATCGGCAGTATTTTTTCTTCCAGTACGTCAAACATCGCTTTATCGCGAAAAAACTCGGATACATTGATAGTCACGGTGTCCAGGAAATTCATGTAAACCTTTTGCTCTGAAAGCAAGAGCTTTAGAAAGCCGGCGTAGTCGCCGCTGCTTATTTTTTGTTTTGTCATCAGGCTGTCCAGCCGGCGTTTTAATTGATTCTCTTTATAAGCGTTCAAGTTCAGTTTAAAATTGCTGCGCACTCTATCTTTAAAAAGTGAAAAGTCCATGCTTGATTCTTTTATCTCCATCCACTAGTGATATTTTCTGCCTAGCCTTCAAATCACTTTCACTGGTGTACCTACCGTCCGGATAATCACCTGACCGTTAGTTGTATCCAGAATCATGGTTCTGCCCCTGTTTCCGCCCACTTCCTCCGCCATTATCCGGATACCCAGGTTTTTTAAGGTCTGCCTGGTCATGGCAATATTTCGCTCCCCGATATTTAAAACAAATTTTTCATTCAGCCCGGAAAACATCTGCGCCCCGCCGGCAATCTTCGCCTGAAGATTGTTTACTTTGCCTCCGTATCGTCCAATCTCCGATAACAGGAGGGGTATTCCCAAATCGGCAAATTTAGCCGGTTTATTTACGCTGTTGAACTGGGTGCTGTCAGGGAGCATGATATGCAGCAACCCCCCCACTCTGGTAGCCGGATCGTACAAAGTAAGCCCGACACAGGAACCAAGGCCCAGGGTTATCAAACGATGCGGCTGTGCCGTAACTTTCAAATCAGCTATACCCACCTGAATCTCGGTCAATTTCGCCTCCTGGAATGCCGCAGCTCCCCGTACCGGTGAAGACTGCATTTTTAGATCACCCTACTTCCGCAAATTATTAGCCATACTCCACATTTCATCCGCGGTACGCATAGTCCGGGCATTAAATCCGTAAGCACGCTGAGCTTCAATCAAATTTGCCATCTCCTCCACCAAACTAAAGTTCGGTATTTCCAGAAACCCCTGCATAATCGTACCGTAACCCGGACTTGTGGCAATCCCAGGCACAACCGTTCCGGCCGTATCGTCAAATGATAAAAGATCCCCTCCCTCCAGCTTCAGTCCCGCTAAATTAGTGAACTGGTAAAGCTGGATTTGACCTGATGCAGAAATACCCTCGGGGCCTTCGGCTTCCACTGTTCCATCCGCGGAAATCATAATCCTGTCAATACCGGGGCTAAACCGGATCCCCTCCAGCACGCAGCCATTAGAATTTACCAGGTTACCGGACTCATCAAGGTTAAAAGTGCCGTCGCGAGTATAATACTCCTCGTTGCCGCGGACAACCCGGAAAAAACCTTCCCCATTAATTGCCAGATCCAGCGAGCGCCCGGTTTTTACGACGTCGCCCGGGCTAAAATACTTGGCTACTTGTGCCACCCGCACACCATTGCCCGAGGTTACCTCAGGATTGCCTGGAGAACCGGTATACACAACTGACTGGTTGATCAGCTGGGCAAAATTAGTCCGGAGTTTTTTATAGCCAGGCGTATCGATATTGCTCAGGTTATTAGCCAATGTGTCCACTCTCAGCTGCTGGGCGTTTAGACCACAAGCACTGCTGCTTAATGCCTTCAGCATAACCTTCCACCTCTATAATACCATAATTTTTAAAAAATACCATTATCCGATCTTATTTGCGATATTACAATAAAATATTTTTATCTTAAGCTGCCCACCTCGTTAACTGCTTTAGCCAGCAGCTCGTCTTGAGATTGAATCATCCGCTGGTTAGCCTCGTATGCGCGGGTCACTTTAATCAGGCTCACCATCTCGTCCACAAGATTGACATTGGAACCTTCCAGAAAACCCTGCTTGACAGTAGTGGCGGACGCGGTTTCAGCCGCTCCATCCCTGTCGATGAATATATCGTCAGACTCCTTGTAGAGACTGTCGAGGCTGCTGAATTCAGCCAGGCGGAGCCTTTCCACCCGGACACCGTCGACCGTAATGCTCCCGTCGGACTCGACATCAAATTTTAACTCCGCGTCTCCCAGTGATATCTCGCCGTTCTCGCCAAGCACCCGATAACCCCCGGCAGTAGTCAGATAGCCTTCTTCGTCAATTTTAAAAGCGCCGTTGCGAGTATAACCAACTCTGCCCGGCTCACCCTGTCCCGAAGCGTCAACCGCGAAAAACCCCGGCCCCTTCAGGAGAATGTCTGTCTTATTCCCGGTTTCCCGGATAATCCCCGTGGTGAAGTCCGTTGACACTTCCGCCAGCCGCGCCCCTATCCCGGTGGTGCCAATCCTCCGGGTTTTCTGCGGCAATGATGATTTTTCATTCTGGGGACCACCCTTTTCAATCATAAGCATTTCCGGAAAACTTCTTATTAAATATGTGTCCTTTTTATAGCCCGGAGTAGTTGCGTTGGCAATATCATTAGCCGTGCCGTCGATACATGTTTGCAAAACATCCATCCCGGAAGTAGCCATGTATAAGCCTCTTAGCAATTCGTACCACACCCTTCGATTAATTGTTTCATTTATTACACTATTACACAATTCACACGGTCAGGTAGGAAACCTGCTCCAGCTTTTTCCTCAGCCGGTCAATCGCCCTGGTATGCAGCTGACAGACTCTTGATTCCGAAACTTCAAGCACTTTGCTTATTTCCTTTAAGGTCAGCTTTTCTTGATAATATAGGGATAATACCAACTGGTCTTTTTCATTCAGCTGGCCGATCGCTTCTGCCAGAAGACGCCTGCCTTCCTTTTTTTCGACAATATCCAGGGGATCGGGACTTGCCGGATCCCGGATTAAGTCCACCAAGCGGACAGTTTCACCTTCGGTGCCCGGCGTGATTTCATCCAGTGAAGAAAGACTAAGCAGGTTGGTCTGCCCGGCCAGCCTGTGCAACTCAGACAAGCTCACTCCCATTGCCTCAGCCAGCATCTCGCCCGACACATTGTCACCATGTTCTTTTTGCAATTTTTCCCTTGTCGCATTTAAATGCTGTATTCTTTGCCATACCGTACGGGGCACCCAGTTCAGCTTCCGTATTTCATCAATCATGGCACCCCTGATGCGGCTGTATGCAAAAGCCTTGAAGCTGGTTCCCAGATCAGGATTAAATTTGTCCACCGCCTCCAATAGACCGAACACCCCGTAGCTTTCCAGGTCTTCCTGGTCTATTACGGCAGGCAGTCTTACCGCCAGCCGCCCCGCGAGATGTTTTACCAAAGGAAGGTGTTCCATAACCAACTCATGCTTGATGCTTTTCTCCCTCGTTGTGTGGTATTCCCGCCAAAGTTCTTCGTTAACAGCCATGTCATCACCCATTTCCATAGAGGAGGCTGCTCTTTTTTATTCAGAAGACATCTCATCCAAAAAATTCAATTTATCTTAACCGCCTTTGCTCAGACATCCTGTTAAACAAGAAGCGGGTAATTAAATCCTCTTGTTTGCGGCTTATTTTTACAAATTGGATAGCGGCTTGACGCAATCTTGTGCGCTCATCAACCCAGGTTCTTACCACTCTGCCGACAACGTCTATATCCTGAGGTCCTGTTTTCAGAGGAACAGTGAATTTGATTATTAAACGCGTTTCCGCGGCTAAATCACTCTTGATCAATATCCTCATCCCGCCGCCGCTTAAATCCAAACTATCTGTTTTTATAAAAACAGGTTCTTTGCCTTCCAAAGGGAGCGTGGCATATTTAACTTCCAACGTTGTGGGAACCCTGACAAACTCCCTTAGCTGCACCCGAGTGTAATCTTCCGGCATGGCCAGCACGAACAGCGGGATATTATCGTGCCGCCGCCCGCGTGTCCTGGTGGTAAACTCATACCGCGTCATATCAGCAATAAACGATACTTTTACTTGATCTCCCTTGCTTAAAACCAGCGGCCTTGATTCCTTCACCGGAACCGCTATGCAGAATTCACGCTCGTTGACATCCTGCACGCTGGAAGCGTACCAGTCATCTTCACTAGTTAAACGGGCGACCCTGATGTTCTGGTTTATCTTAATCCATTTCCGCGCTGTCAAATATGTTCCTCCTAACAAAATAAACCCATCAACTTGCTCCAGAACCCACCGCCAGCCGCCGCAGAACGCGTTCCTCCCGTTAATAGCTCCGCCATCCCGGCAACACTGCGGGAAGCGGCTGAAGAGGGGCTGGCCGTAAAGAAAGGTTGCTGCCTTTTTATTGCCTGAACCACCTGCTTGTCTTCGGGGATCCAGCCAAGGCTGTTAATCTTTATTTCCAGGAACCGGCCGGCCACCGCTTGAATTTTGCTTAGGGTGCGCATTGCCTCCTGCCTGCCGGCCGCGCGGTTCACCACCAGATATACTTCCGAATGCACTTTATAATTGGCCAGCACCTTAATCAGCGCGTAAGCGTCGGTCAGCGAAGTCGGATCGGGCGTAATCACTATGATCACTTCTTCCGCCGCCGCCAGGAAACCCAGCACATTCTTATTGATGCCCGCGCCGTTATCGATAATTAGGACGTCGTCAGGAGCGCTGAACCGGTCGAACATTTTCAGCAGCCATTGCCGCCTGGCGTGGTCCAAATTGGCCATTTCCAGGCAACCGGAACCACCTGATATAACATTTATTCCCAGCGGGCCGGGCACAATTATTTCATCAATGGTTTTATCCCCATAGAGCACTTCATACAGGCTAAAGCGGGGTGTCAGCCCAAGCATTACCTCTGCGTTTGCCAGGCCCAGGTCCGCGTCGAACAGAGTGACCTTGAGGCCCATTCCGGCCAGACAAAGCGCCAGGTTAACCGACAAGCTGGTCTTGCCGACTCCGCCTTTGCCGCTTGCCACGGCTATGGCCCTGGGACCGTACGGCATGTTTTCGCTTTTTGCTATCGAACCCCGGTAAATACGGCCCGCTCTAGGTGGCCATAGTTTCATCCGGGTCAACTCCTCTGAAAAGCAGTTCCGCTATGCTCCTGGGCTTAGCTTCGCTGATGCAGTCCGGTATACCCTGGCCGTCCGCCAGGTAGGCCACAGGCATGCCATAATCATTGACTACATTTAAAACAGAGCCAAAAGTCTCAGTCTCATCAAGCTTAGTGAAAATTATTTTTGAGCACTTAATCCGCTGGAATTCATAAACGATTTTATTTAAATCCCTGCTTTTTGTGGTTAAACTTAAAACCAAGAAGATGTCCTGCGGCTCTCCCACAGCGTTAAGAAAACTCTTTAACTCCAGCAGCTGTCCGTTATTCCGCGCCGAGCGGCCGGCAGTATCTACCAGGATATAGTCTTTATCCGCATGGTTTTCCAACACTCTGCCAAGTTCAGCCGGAGTCATCACCACTTCGACCGGAATACCCAGAAAATCTCCATAAACCTGCAGTTGTTCCATCGCTCCCAGCCGGTATGTCTGCACTGCAACCAGGGCAATCTTTTTCTGCTCGTCAAGGCTGAGTTTGGTCGCTAACTTTGCCAGCGTGGTTGTCTTTCCCACCCCGGTGGGACCGACGAAGGTCAGCACCCTTGCTTTTGGCGCTTGTATGTAGGCCGGCTCCAACAGGCGGATGATTTGCCTTTTGATATGCAGGTAGGCGTTTTCGGATTCAGCGCCGGGCTGGCTTGACTCACTGCCGAGGTCCGACAACAGACTATCGACGATATTTTCATCCACATCCATTTTCAGCAGCGCTTCTCGCCAGTTGATTACCAAATCTTCGCCCCGGCTCGCCCCTATTTCTTTGTTCACAATCATTTCAAAGAGATTTCCCCTTTCGTGGCCCGGCCGGACAAACCGCACGCCGGTGTCCGCGTTGGCGCCCGGCTCCCCCGCCGGCCGGCCGTTCACCGGGTTCCCTTGCTGCTTTGCGCCGTATCCGCCACCGGTAAGGTAGAGCGTGCGTCCACCATGTCCTTGCTGTTTCAGGGGCAGCGGCGCTGCGGGGTGAATTTGCCTGTCTGCCGTGTTGCCGGCCGCCGCAGTGAGCTGCGCCGGGGCTCTTTTCAATCTTAGATTGATCTCGTGGGGCTCATCAAGGGCGGCGGTAACTTCCAGCAGCTTGGGCGTAAAAAACCCCGCGAGGCCCTTGGAAGGCACCCGGTAACTGCTGACGATCACCGCCTCCGGACCCAGATCTTGCTTTATCAGCCTGATTGCCTCCTGCATTTCTCTAACTACATAACGTTTAATTTTCAATCAAACATCACCGTCCCTACAGCTTCAACTTCAATATTCGGAGCTATTTCATTCATTGAAAGAACCGCCAGGTTCGGCAGCAGCCTTTCTGTCAGCCTGCGAAACGGCAGGCGTACCTTTGACGAGCAGAGAACCACCGGGGGCAACCCGCGCAAGGCCAGATTATCAACAGTTTCCTTCAACTTATTTAAAACCTGCCTGGCAACCTGCGGTTCTAAAACAGGATAGGAACCCATCTGAGTCTGCTCGATGGATTCGGCAACCGACTGCTCCAACCTGGGGTGTAAAGTGACTACCGCTATTTTTGATGAGTCCGCCCCGGTATACTGGCTGCAAATGGTCCTGGCCAGGGCCTGCCGCGTGCATTCCGTCAGGTAGTCGGGGTCCTTGCTTATTCTGGCGCCGTCCGCCAGCGCCTCTAAAATACTGGCCAGGTCCTTAATCGGCACCCTTTCTTTCAGTAGATTCTGCAAGATTTTTTGCACTTCGCCCATGCTCATCAAGTCAGGAACCAGTTCCTCCACCACAACCGAATTCTTTTCTTTGACAACATCCAGCAGCTCCTTCACTTCCTGCCTGCCCAGCAACTCATGCGCGTGCTTTTTCACAATCTCGGTGAGGTGGGTGACCAGCACGGTGGCACAGTCGACAACGGTAAAACCGGTCATCTCCACCTGGTCGCGGTCTTCAGCGGCCACCCACCAGGCAGGCAGGCCGAAAGTCGGCTCAGTGGTAGGTGTTCCTTTGACGTTCAGTTCCTGCCCAAGCGGGTCCATGGCCAGGAATTGCCCCGGCATCAACTCGCCGGCGGCTACTTCTACCCCGCGCAGCTTAAAAGAGTACGCGTTCGGGTTAAGCTGCAGGTTATCCCTGATCCGGATTGGGCGTACGTAAATGCCCATTTCCCCGGCACACTGGCGCCGGACAGCCGCCAAACGGTGCAGCAGGTCACCGCCCTGCCCCTCGTCAGTCAGCAGGATCAGATTATAACCTATTTCAATTTCCAAGGTATCCACCTGGAAGAATGCGGAAACATTTTCCGGCTCTTTCTTTCGATCACGGCTCTCCCGCGCAACCTGTTCCCGCTCCGTCGTCGATTTTTTCTGCTCCGCGCGGAGCATGCTGTATGCAAAGTATCCCGTAATGCCGGCCAGGGAGAGAAACAATATGTTCGGCATGGCCGGAATAAGGCCGATCACAAACAGGATAAATGTGGCCACTATCAATACTTTCGGGAAATTTAAAAACTGGCTTGAAAGATCTTTGCCAAAGCTGGTTTCGGAAGTGGCCCTGGTGACCAGAATACCAGTCGCGGTTGAAATAAGGAGCGCCGGTATCTGGGCAACCAAACCCTCACCGATGGTCAGCAATGTATAAGTCTGCAGCGCCTCAATAAAAGGCATGTTCTTCTGCACCATGCCGATAATCAGTCCGCCCAGAATGTTGATAATTATGATAATGATACCGGCGATGGCGTCTCCGCGGACGAACTTGCTGGCCCCGTCCATCGCCCCGAAGAAGTCAGCTTCACGCTGCAGGCGTTTCCGCTTCTCCCGCGCTTCAACCTCGCTAATCATGCCAGCGTTAAACTCGGCGTCAATGCTCATCTGCTTGCCCGGCATGGCGTCCAGGGTAAACCGCGCGGCAACCTCCGCCACCCTGCCTGCGCCGTTGGTGATCACCACGAACTGGATGACAGTGATAATAATAAATACGACCATACCAACCACATAGCTGCCGCCGACCACAAACTCTCCAAAAGCCGCGATTACGTTACCGGCCGCCGCGTTGCTCAAAATCAAGCGGGTGGACGAAATATTCAGCGCCAGGCGGAAAAGCGTGGTTACCAGCAAGAGCGAAGGAAAAACAGAAAACTGCAAGGGCTCGACAGTAAACATAGTGATTAAGAGAACCACCAGCCCCATGGTCATGCTCAGAGTCAGCAGGACGTCTAGAAAAGCAGGCTTCAGCGGAATAATGATCAACAGGATGATCCCAACGATCAGCCCGGCGATAATCAAATCGCTGCTCTTTTTTAAATACGCTTTTGCCGTTACGGGCAGGGGTGTTGGAGAAGCCATTTTTCCCTCGCTTGTTATCACTGTTAGGTACTCAGGAGTCAGGAGTCAGAATTCAGCATAATTCAAAACAATAAACGTTCTTTCTTTTATTCTGACTGCTGACTCTGGGCACTGAGTACTAACTTTTTATTTGTTCGGAATTCAGCAGTCAGCATTCAGAATAATTCATCACAAGATACTGTTCTTTTATTCTGACTCCTGACTCCTGCTCACTTAATAAGATCGGTAGTTTTCTTTTGCTTTCAGCCGGTAAACCATGGCCAGGATTTGCGCCACAGCCTGGTAAATCTCCAGCGGTATTTCCTGATCGATTTCCACGTTATGATAAATAAACTGCGCCACTTCTTTATTTTCAATGACCGGAACGGCATTGTCGCCGGCAATTTCCTTAATCCGCGAGGCGAAGTGTCCCGCCCCTTTAGCCACCAGACGGGGCGCCGCCATCTCGCCCTGCTCATAACGCAGGGCAACCGCCAGGCGGGTCGGGTTGGTTACCACCACAGTGGCCTTCGGCACTTCCTTGGCGATCCGGCTCATGGAAATATTGCGGTGGACCTCCCGCCGCCTGGACTTAATCTGCTGGTCGCCTTCCATCTGTTTGAATTCATCCTTCACTTCCTGCTTGCTCATCATCAGGCTTTTATTATATTCATAGCGCTGGTACAGATAATCAAACAGAGCTAAAACAAGGTAGCACAGCCCCGCCCAGAAGGCCACTTTAATAATAAAACCAACTACTACCTGATAAATCCCCCACGGTGAGCAGTGAAAAAGCACAAGCAGGCTATCCAGACTTTTTCTAATCAATTGAAAGGTGATCCCGCCGATTATCGAGAACTTCGCGATTGACTTGACCAGCTCAACCAGGCTGCGGCGCGAAAACATGCGCTGAAAGCCCGACAAAGGGTTTAAGACGTTAGGGTTGGGCCGCAGCGCTTCGCTGGAAAGAAGAAAACCAACCTGAGCAATGTTGGAAACCATAACCACCAGCAAAGCGACTCCAAAAAAAGGAGCGAGCACTTTCAAGGAAAACATCACCGCGTCGCTGAGCGACAGCAGCGGGTTGTAATCCGCACCGTAGTGGCCGCCGACCTCGCTGAAATAGCCGGTCAAATAACGCTGCAGGTCCAGATAAAAAGAATCTTTTACGGCATATAGCAAAATCACTAGCGCCAGCAGGCACAAAGCACCGGTTAAATCAACGCTTTTCGCCACCTGCCCCTTTTTCCGCGCTTCCTCCAAGCGCTTAGGTGTCGCCTGTTCCGTTTTTTCCTGTGCGCTGCTGCTGCCGGCCACTTATATCAACACTTTCATTAATGAATATAAATCTCTTTCGATCATGTTGATCAATGAGTGAAAGACAGTCCCGAGCAAAGGGATTAAAAAACTCAAGGTCAACAGACCGACTGCTATTTTAACGAGAAAACCAGTTAGAAACACATTGATCTGCGGTGTGGTGCGCGATAAAAAGCCAAGGGCCAAATCACTCACCAGCAGCACAGCCAGGACCGGCGCGCTCACCTGTAAAGCAATGGTAAACGCCCCGGAAAAAGTTTTTATCAGAACGAGCGGCATGCTTCCATTCATCAGGGTTGCCGCGCTCAGCGGCACGAGATCGTAGCTTTTCGCCAGACCCATAATCAAGGTGTAATGGCCGTCCAGGATCAGGAAGAGAATTAACGCCAGCAGGTACAGGTACTGGGCAAGCAGCGTGTTCTGCACCCCGTTCATCGGGTCAACCATGCTGGCCATGGAATAGCCAATCTGGACATCAATCATCTGGCCGGCCATCCGGATACTGTTTAGAATAATTGTTACCGTGATGCCTAATAGCAAGCCGACAGCAATTTCGCTGATAATCGCCAGCCCGTACCCCCAGACGCCTCCGGGCAGCGCTGTCAGGTTGGCGGCGGCGGTGGGGAAAAGAACAATGGCCAGCGCCAGCGGAAAACAGACTTTAAAAAGCGGCGGGATACCCCTAAAACCAAAAAGCGGCCCGGAAATCATAAAGGCTGCAGCCCTTAAAAACACCAAAAAGAAGGCTAACAACTGGTTTATATCGGGCAAATATCAACACCCCGGTCAATGTAGTAAATTGGGTATCTGGCCATAAAGGTTCGTTGTGTAATTAATTACATTTTTCAGCATCCAGGAACCCAGCAGCAGCAAAGTTAAAAACATCCCCACTATTTTCGGCACCATATTCAACATTTGATCCTGAATCTGGGTGGTGGCCTGCAGCACGCTGATCAGCAGGCCGATCAAAAGCGCCACGGCCATGGACGGTCCCGCAAGGAGCAAAACCATAAACAAAGCTTCACGCGCCATATGAACAACGAAGGTTTGGCTCAACTTTCTTTCCTCCTCCTCACCGGAAGCTTTCCATCAGGGATTTAACAACCAGCGACCAGCCGTCCACCATTACAAAGAGAAGCAGTTTGAAAGGCAGCGCGATCATGATCGGCGGAAGCATAAACATGCCCATTGCCATCAGAATGCTGGCCACAACCATGTCAATAACCAGGAAAGGCACAAAAAGAAGGAACCCGATTTCAAAAGCCGTTTTCAATTCACTGATCACAAACGAGGGTATTACCACATATAAAGGCACATCTTCAGGTTTCTCCGGCCTTTCTATTTTCGCCAGATTGACAAACAATCCAAGATCTTTTTCCCTGGTCTGCCTGAGCATAAAGCTCTTCAAAGGCTTAGCCGCCAGCTCCTGCGCCTCCTGCTGGCTGATCTGGTTATTCAAGTAGGGCTGGAGCGCTCCCTCGTTGATTTCTTGGTAAGTCGGCGCCATGATAAATACCGTCAGAAACAAGGAAAGACCTATAACAACCTGATTGCTTGGAATCGTGGGCACTCCCAGGGCTGTCCGCAGCAATGAAAGCACAATCACGATCCTGGTAAAAGAAGTCATCATCACCAGGAAAGCAGGCGCCAGTGACAATAACGTCAGCAGGACAAGCAGCTTGACACTGTCCACCACCTGCTCCGGGCTGTCAGAAGGATGAATATTCAGGTCAACAGCCGGAAGCGGCGCGGCCGCCGCTTCCGTGGTCAAGAGAAATGTTAATGCCAATAGCAGGAGAAGGACCGTGAGCCTAACCTTCAAACTTTTTCACTCATTTCACATTACCTATTCTGCTTATTGCCACGTCGCATGCCGCCTCCCTGCCGGGAAGCGCCCAGTAACCGCAGCTTGTCCATAGCAGCCAGACTTGCCTCGAAAATAAACCCCCTTTTCAACCGGCCGGGAACAGGACCTGTGTCCCCGGTCACGCCGGTTTCCCGGATCTGATCGATTTCTTTTATGGCCCGGGGGGTTAATTCCAAAACATCTTCAGCAGCTATTTTTTCCGGTAAAGGTAATTCATCCAGTTCCTTAATTAATTGAATTGTGTTGTCCTGGTGGGCCAGCAGGTAATACTTTTCTCCAAGGCCGATCAGACTCAAAACTGTTTTGGGCCCCAGGGGAAGCTGCTCAACCAGCTTCATCCGGTTCTTGCCCGGCGTCACCGCATAGCGGCGGGCAAGACCATACTTCAATACCAGATAAGCCATGAAGAGAACAACCGGTAAAGCAACCAGCACACGGACCGCAGCCCAGATTAAATCACTGTTCATATCAAGCCTTCCGACAATTTTAAATTTTGAACCTCGTTGACAGCGTTGATCCGGACGTTAAAAACGTCGTTGACAATAATCACTTCACCTTTGGCGAACCTTTGCTGGTTGACGTTCACCTCAACCGACTCACCGACAACTTTGTCAAGCTTGATCACGGAACCTTCCTCAAGGCTCAGCAATTCCCCTAAATTGAGGTCCCCCTGACCAAGCTCAACACTTACCTCAATGTAGACATCATCCAGGTGAGCCAGGCCTGTTTTCAGGTTTTCCATATCCGCCGGTTTTAGAGAGGGAAATTGTACTTTTCTTATTTCAACCTCGCCTTTTTTCGGGCTGCCTAGAAGAGACTTGATTTCTTCTTCGGTCATCAAAGCGCTTCCTCCTACTGGACCAGAAAATCCGTGAAAAATATTCCGGTGATATCTCCGGTTTTCAAATTATTGTTAATATCATTAAGCAAGCTTTTTTTAAGATTCTCAACCGCACTGGCGGCGGCGACGTCGCTAAGCGTTTTCGTGCGCAAAGTGGAAATCAAGGTGTCCATTATCTGGTGCTGCTTGTCTTTTAATTCCTTGGCCAGGTGTTTATTATTCTTGGGATACTCTGTGACAACCTTAACCCTGAGGTAGTGCCCTCCCCCGTCACCGGAAAGATTCACCACAACTTCGCCCAGATCCAGCTTCTCACATTCCACTTCCGCCGCTTTTGCGGTTTTTTCAGGCGCTGTTTTCTCTTCCACACTGCTGGACTTCTTCACCACCGCGCCATCGTCGGTTCTAAAAAAGAAATACCAGCCGGCCGCAGAACCGGCCAAAACCACCAGGATTATGAGCAGAATCAATATTAATTTTTTTCTTTTTGGTCTTTCTTTCTGGTTACCTTTTCCCTGAGGTTTTTCACTGTCCTTCGGCACGGCCACACCTACTTTTCTTGGATTCTTGGATTATATGAAACATACCGCTTAGCATTACTGCCCTAAAAAGGCCCTTCTTATATTAAGCTTAAAAATACAGCTACCGCTTGATGTTCAACAATTCCTCCAAAATCTGGTCGGAAGTGGTGACTGTCCTGGCATTGGCCTGGTAGCCCCGCTGGGTGGTGATCATGTTGACAAACTCGTCGGTCAGGTCCACGTTGGACATTTCCAGGAAGCCGGAGTTAATAGAGCCGTAGCCGCCGGAATTGGGCGTCCCGTAGGCCCCGCCCGAAACCTCACCGCTGGTCGGAGAAATTCGATATATATTTAGTCCGTCCCGCTCCAGGCCGTCCTGGTTGGGAAACATGGCCAGACCGATTTGAAAAGCATCCTCATACTCGGTACCGTCCAGGAGTGAATAGGATATATACCCGTCTTTCTCAATATTGATAGTCGCCACCCCGCTCGAACTAACTTCAAGCGTGATCGGGTTGCCGTCAACATCACAAAGGTTGTAGCCGCTCGAATTGACCAGATTGCCCACATTATCTATATAGAATATTCCTTCTCTTGTATACGCCTCGTTAGTTTGGCCGGTTCCATCAACCATATTGCCGTCTGTCGACAATACGAACCAACCGTTTCCGTTGATGTAAAGGTCAAGTGAGCGGCCTGTAGTTTGCGGAGCCCCCTCGCCGGTATTGTTGGTGATGCTGGAAACCATCACGCCCAGACCGACTTGTGAGGGGTTGACTCCGCCTACTGTACCATCTCCGGCACTGGGGTAGCGCACCGTCTGGTACAGAATATCCTGAAAATTCGTCCTGCTGCCCTTAAAGCCGGTTGTGTTGACATTGGCGACGTTATTGCCGATAACGTCCATTCTGATCTGGTGGTTTTTCATTCCCGAAGCGCCGGAAAAAAGAGACCTAATCATTATTATTATCCTCCTTTTGGTCAGCCGCCTCAGTCGTTCGGCGGCCCGCGCAACCCCCTCTCGGGCCGGCTGCAATTTCTTAAGTAGTCAGTAGTCAGTAGCTGTCTTTTTGGTTTTCCCATGGGGTTGAAGCAAACAACCCGGACCAGCTACCTTACGATTACTGCACTGTCTATATTGGTGAAAACATGGTCTGTCGTAGAATTATTGTCCATGGCCGTCACTATCGTCTTGTTGCGGACGCTGGTGATCAACGCCAGGTCACCGTAAATAATCAGCGATTCACGCGAGCCCTTTGATTCGGCCTGTTTCACGGCCATATTGATCTTGTCCAGATCATCCTGAGCCAGGACAATATTCCTCTCTTTCAGCCGCTTTTCAGCGTGCGCTGAAATCTTTATTTCCTGACCCTTGGCAATCTCCCGCTGCACCGCTTCCTGAAAGGACAGCTTGTCGTCTTTCCGGGGCGACTGCCTGCCACCCGCCGGAACAACCGGAAGCGGCGCGACCGGCAGGATGGAGCTGATTTCCCGGTTCATTCCGCACCACCTCTACTGTACTTCGGTCACTTGATCCAAACCGTAAGCCGTCCCGCTCACATAGACATTAACAACACCATTTGTGACAGTAACTTTCTCCACCTGTCCGGAGATTTCATTGCCATCGGAAGTAATTTTTACCTGATGTCCAATAAGCGCCGACGCCTGACTCATTTCCTGCGAGAGTTTTAGCTGGGCGATTTCTTCATTCATATTTGTCAGTTGCTCAAGCATGGTAAATTGAGCCATCTGTGCTATAAATTCGCTTGTATCCTGCGGGCTGGTCGGGTCCTGGTTTTGCAGCTGGGTCACGAACAGCTGGAGAAACGCGTCCTTATCAAGAGTCTTTACTGGATCTCTCTTGTTGGCTTCCGCTGAATACGAGTAATCATTAGTAGTCGAAGTGACTTCCACAAGATCACCTCCTAAGTTATACTAAGTAGTTAACCTGCCAGGAACCCGTTTCGGTCCCGCCAGCCTGTGGGGACTCCGCAGGAATGTCACCGTCAATACGGTAGTTGCTGCTGCCGTATTGTACCGCGCCGCCCTCATTACTTCGCTCATAATAAAGATTTGAGCTGTCCTGGCTGCCGTTCCCGACAAACACAAACGCCTCATTCAGCTTCAGATCCTGCTGATCGAGAGAAACCCTCAACTGCTGCAGCGAACCTTCCAGAACCTCTTTCACGCTGTTATTCGCGGTGTAGAAGTGGGCGTTTAATTCACCTTTGTGGAAATACAGCTTGATTGTGAGCTGTCCCAGCTGTTCCGGCTCAAGTTTCAGCTGGACCTGGGTCTGCCGGTCGCCGCCGCTTGTGTTGTATATGTGCCTGATTTCCTGAAGCACCCTGTCCCTCAGGTCGGATAACGCGACCCCCTTCGCACTGTCCGTGGTGGAAGCCTGCGCGGAAAATTGAGCTCTAGCATCCGCCGTATTGTTAGTCCCCAGCCCGTTGCCGGCCTCGGCCTTTTCGGACGCAACCGCGTTGTTTATTATTACATTTTTACTCTCATCCGCGGTTTGCGCTCCTTTTGGCTTATCGTTCGGCAGCTTGTTTTCATTACCGCCCTGGTAGGCTAACTGCGCATTGCGCTGTTGTTCCGCTGACGCAACTCCGGACTGACTCCCGCCATCCGGTTTGAGCACGGCGTTTTCAGAAACCACCGTGACAGTTTTCTTTTCAGCGGTCAACCGGGAATCTTCCGCCGCTATCGTACCGGCAGCAACATTTTTCATCTCTCCCGCGTTAGCGCCGTTGACCGCCGGGTTCGCGTTTTTAATATTAGACACATCTTGAAGATTCTTTTCCATCCCGTCCTCAGCGGGGGTGCCGGCAGCATTAGCCGCTCCGGCCGCCTGCCCGGAAGGAACACTATTCGGCTGCATATCCTGAACAGCCGGATATTCTCCAGACGCTCCCAGGCTATTGGGGGCGTTAGCAGCTTGAGAAATCACCACAATTGTCGTTTTAGCCGCGTCCGCGGGTTGCTGTGCTGCGGCGGCGCTATTATCTCTCATTATTGCCTGGGCGTTTTGCCCTTCACCAGTCATCATACCTGTTTCAGGTGTTTCGAGCGGGATTCCTGCCGACACCGGCACGCCCGCCGACGCTGTCTCAACATTCGCCCCGAAAACAGGCTGGGTTTGTCCGGCAAGTCCCGTCGGTTGATCAACCGGTATCTCAGGCAGGGAAGCCGCCGGCATTATCTGGGTTGCATCCGGGAGCGTTCCCGGCACGGACGCCTGCCCTGTCTCACCGACTGTTAATTGTGCTCCCTGGCCGGTTACTTGTGGTTCCGGTTGTGAAAGAGCCGGTTGCATACTATCTTCCGGTAAATCATCGTTGACAATCAGCGGATCAACAAAAGCGTCCCTCCCGGTTCCGGAACTCACTTTATTGTCATCAGCATTGCCGGAATCATTCGCCGGCCGTCTTGTTTGGGCAGGCTGCTGACTGAGCAGCGCCATGACGGCAGCCATGGCCGTATCAAACCCTCCCGCGTCCGTCTGATTTCCAGAAAACGATCCGCCGCCTTTCGGTGGAACCGCTACGTTATTGACAACAGATACTTGCACTTTTTCACCTCCTTTCAAGAGATGGTCTATGATCAAAAAGGCTGTTATTAATTACCCCTAAATCTGTTTCTCCTGCCGCTGGTGAGCGTAGAGAGCCAGTTCGTCCACTTCTTTTTGCTCCCTGGCCGCGGTTTCGCGCTTGTAGTTCATTAAATGCTTATCTTTCAGCGTTTCGATGACCTGCCGCTCCTGTCTGGCCTGAACAGCCGCGTGGCGCTTATTCTCAACCACCAGGCCGGCATTGCTGACATCATTTTCTTGCACGCTGATTTTCTTGCTTAACGACGCCCTGTAGAAGGATAGATACTCGACTCCTAAAACGTCCACATCCGCTTCTTCCACCTCAAATGCCGCTTCCAGGCGCTGCCTGGTATTCTCCAAAAGAGCCAGGCGCCGGTTATACTCGTGATGGGCAACCGCCAGGGCCTGCTCCGCGGAAACTTCCTTCGCCGCCCGGTGCTGCAGCACCGGTTCAAGTTGAAAATGAAACTTAGCGATGTCGTGTCACCCCTTTTTGGGCTATTGCCTTCAGCCTTTCCAGCGTGTCGTCATAATCATTATGCTCGAGCATTCCCTGCCGCAAAAAATCAATTATACCCTGGTAGGAAGCGATGGCTTCGTCAACGCGCGGGTTTGAACCCGCCACGTAAGCCCCGATATTGATCAGATCTTCCGCCTGGCGGTAAGCCGCCAGCAGGTCACGCAGCTTCCCGGCCCGCGCCCGGTGTTCCTCAGAGGTAATGTCGGGCATCAAGCGGCTGACACTGTTCAGCACGTCCACAGCCGGGTAATGGTTGGCCGCGGCCAGCGAGCGGGACAGCACGATGTGCCCGTCCAGAATGCCGCGCACCGCGTCGGAAATCGGTTCATTCAAATCATCCCCGTCCACCAGCACCGTAAAAAAAGCCGTGATTGAGCCGGTGTCAGACATGCCCGGCCGCTCAAGCAGCCGGGGCAGCAGCGCGAACACTGAGGGAGTATAGCCTTTAGTCGCCGGCGGCTCCCCGATAGCCAGGCCGACCTCACGCTGGGCCATGGCAAACCTGGTCACCGAATCCATCATCAACAGCACGTCCTTGGCCTGATTCCGGAAATATTCGGCGATAGCGCAGGCGACAAAGGCGCCTTTCAGGCGCACCAGCGCAGGCTGCTCCGATGTAGCCACCACAACCACCGAGCGGGCCAAGCCCTCCGGGCCGAGGTCGGTCTCGATAAAATCCAGCACCTCCCGGCCGCGCTCGCCAATCAAGGCGATCACATTAACGTCGGCGCTGCCGTACCGCGAGATCATCCCCATTAAAGTACTCTTTCCGACCCCGCTGCCGGAGAATATGCCGATACGCTGCCCCCGGCCGCAGGTGAGAAACGCGTCCACCACCCGCACTCCGGTCGACAGCACCTCAGATATACGTCTTCTCTTGAGCGGGTTGGGCGGACGGTTGTCCACCGGGTATTCTTCAGTAAGCCCGTTCAGAGGACCCAGACCGTCCAGGGGATGACCCAGACCGTCCAAAACCCTGCCGAGCAGTTGTTCTCCTACTTTAACATAAAACGGCTTGCCCGTGGGAGTAACGCTGCATCCCTGGTAAATCCCCCTGAGCTCGCCAAGCGGCATCAGCAGCGTGCTTCCATCACGGAAACCGACCACTTCAGCCCTCACCGGCTCAGATTCACCCGGCACATTAATCCCGCAAACCTCTCCGATGGGAGAGTTGATTCCCTGCACTTCGACAGTGAGCCCGATTACACGGGTCACCCTGCCGGTCAGTCTAAGCAAATTGGCCTCTTTTACGCGAGACTTCCATACCGACAGGTCTATCGGAGCACTTTCCACAAATTAGCCCTCCTCGCCATAAAGCGCCTTCAGCAACGCTTCACGCCGCGTTTCCATAGTAGCGTCCACCCGTCCATTCTCAGTTTCAATCCGGCATCCGCCCGGCTGGATCGAAGCGTCGGCAATCACCTGAAACTCCGCTTTCGCCGGCAGAATACCTCTCATTTCTTCTTTTCTTTTTTCATACAGCGCCATTTCCGACGGGTTTATATACAGAACCACTTGGAGCCTGTCCGCTACCAGGCGAAGCGACTCCATGGCCACATTACAAACAATTTCCGGCTCAAGAGACAGCTGCGCCGACAAGATCCTTTCGGCTATTTCCCTGGCCAGGCTGATAATACTGCCTTCAAGCGACATCAGGGTCTGGCGGCGGCTCTCTTCCGCCTGATTCATAACATCCAGCGCCGCTGCCCGGATGGCTTCGCCTTCTTCCTTCGCCTTGGCCATCCCTTCCTGGAAGCCGTCCCGATATCCCTGGTCAAACGCGGTCTTGCGCGCGTCTTGCTTGATCTGCTCGCTTTCAAGCTCCGCTTGACGGTGAACTTCCTGCTTGATCTTCTCGCCGTCAAGCCGGGCCTGTTTGATCATCTCATCCGCGGCCGCGCGGGCCGCGCTTAATGTTTCTTCGGCCTGCGCCAGGATTTCAGCGCTTAAATCCACATCATCCCCCGGCTTATTCTCCGGCGCCGCATGGTCTCCATTCCCGTTGCCGCTACCGTTGCCGCGGCCAAACCCGGGTTCTTCAACAATGTTGCACAACCTGAGCGGTAAAACATGTAAAAGGCTATCCCGCACTTCAGCGCTTTTGATAATTTTATACAAGTACATCCTCGCCACCCCGCGAGATAATAATTTCGCCGCTTTCGTCGAGCTTGCGGAGGATATTCACAATCTTCTGCTGCGCTTGCTCCACTTCTCTCAAGCGCACCGGCCCCATGAATTCGATTTCTTCTTTGAGCATTTCCGCCGCGCGCTTGGACAGGTTCTTGTAAATCCTGGTGTTCACATCCTCGCCGGCGCCGCGCATAGCCATGGCCAGGTCTTTTGAATTGACCTCCCGCAAAACTCTCTGAATGAAGTTGTCCGGGAGCATGATAATGTCTTCGAAAACAAGCATGCGTCTCTTGACTTCTTCCGCCAGCGCCGGGTCTTCTCTCTCCAGACCTTCTAAAACCACTTTTTCCGCGCTCCTGCCCACTCTGTTCAGAATATCCACCAGTGACTGGATACCGCCCACAATGGAATGGTCCTGCTGCACGACGGAAGAAATCTTTCTTTCCAATACAGCCTCGACATCTTTGATCACATCAGGAGTCAGGCGGTCGATAATAGCGACGCGCCTGGCTATATCGCTCTGCATGTCCGGCGGCATGGACGCCAGGATAACACCGGCCTGCTCCGGGGTAAGGTGGGCGAGAATAAGCGCCACAGTTTGCGGGTGCTCTTCACGGATGATGTTCAAAATAGATTTCGGATCGGCCTTGCGCAAGGCGTTGAAAGGAACCGCCTTCATTTCCTTGGTCAACTTGGATAGTATTTCAGAGGCTTTTTGTGCTCCGAGGGTTTTTTCAAGCAATTCCTTGGCGTAACCCATGCCACCGTGAATCAGGAACTCCCGCGCCCGGTGCAGTTCAAAAAACTCATCAAAAACAGCATACTTGATCTCAGGAGGCACTTTAATCATATTGGAAATTTCTTGAGTAAGCTGTTCAATTTCCGCATCCGCGAAACGTTGCTTCAAAACCTTGGCCGACAGGTCCGAACCCAGGGCGATCAACAGTATCGCTGCTTTTTGAATACCGGTCAGCTTGGAAAGCTGCAATTTGGTCCCTCCTAATCCCTCAACCAAAGTTTGAGAATCTCAGCAACGTCATCCGGTTTTTCGGAAGCCATTCTCCGGATCTGCTCTTGCTTGTCATCCCGGATTTCCTGCTCCGGTTCCTTCTCCAGGATGCCAACCGGAATAAAGGTTTCTTCTATTTCTTCTTGCTCTTCCATTTGCCTTTGCGCTTCGCGGCGCCGCTTCGCTATGTACATAACCAGTAAAATAAGCAGCGCAATCAAGATTATTGCGGCCACGGCGGCAATTATATAGAGCCGTTCCCTTTCCCTGGCGCTTTTTTCTTGAGCCGCCTCCGCTTCCATTTTTTTCTGGAGCGAATCGTCAAACGCCATACTGCTGACATTAATCTGATCGCCGCGACTTTCATCGTACCCGATGGCGGCGGCGACGGCATCCTTGATTTTCGTCACGTCCACCGGGCTTTCCGGGTTGTCATTCACCACCACCGCCGCCGACAGGCGCTTCACTCTGCCCGGCGCCGCGGACATTGTTTCTTCTTTTGAACTCACCTGATAATTGATGGTGTTCTCTTCCTTGCTGAAGTTGGACGAGTCGACGCTCTCTACAAAGGGAGTCGTGGTAATGTTGGAGTCGGTTCCAACCGCGCCGCCCGTCGTGCTGCCCTTCCCTGTTTCCTTGACGTTATGCTCGCTGACCTTCACATTGTCCGGATTTGTGCTGGTTGTGCTGGTGACTTGCTGCTTGCTGAAATCGAGATCAGCGGTAACCATCGCCACGGAATTATTCTGGCCGGTGATTTTGACAAGCATTTGCTGAATCCTTTTTTCCAGCTCTTTTTCATAATCACGCTGCAGCTTTTGCTGTTCCAGAGTAGTTTTAGTGAGCACCACATCCGGGTCACTTTTAACCTGCAAGTCTTCGCTTAAGACATTTCCCATGTTGTCGATAATATGAATATTTTCCGGCTTGAGCCCTTCCACGCTGCCCACAAAGAGATCGCTGATCCCCTGCACCTGCTCCGGTTTCAATTCGGCCCCGGGTTTTAACGTCAAGGCCACCGAGGCTGTCGGAGTGCCCTGGTTGTCAACAAACACGCTTTTTTCGGGAAGCACCAGATGCACCCTGGCGTCCTGCACCCCGTCAAGGTGCAAAATTGTTCTAGTCAATTCTCCCTGCAGGGCCCGCTGGTAGTTTACCTGCTGGTCAAAATCGCTTTGCCCGAATTTATTCTGATCAAAAAGCTCAAACCCCTTGTTGTCGCCGCCCAGTACGCCAGTGCTGGCCAATTGGATCCTCGCTTCGTAAACCTGAGACTCCGGAACATTGATGGTTTGCCCCTGATCAGCAAGCTGGTAAGGAATCTTCAAAGTCTTTAACTCTTCTGCGATAGCTCCCGCTTCCTTCGGATCCAGTCCCGATAAAAGAGGCTCGTAATTAGGTCTTGCGGCAATCAGTCCAAGATAGATGAAGCATACCAAAACACCTACCGCAACCAGGACCGAGATTATTTTTTGATTTCGGTTTAAAGCCTGATATCTCTCCTTGACCATGGCTAAAGAGCCGCCTAGGTTCAATCAAACCACCTCAAACATCCAAATGAAACGCATTATGATTAAAAAAAGTACTATATCTGCATACGTGAGACTTCCTGATAAGCCTCAATCACCTTGTTTCTTACTTCAACCGCCAGCTGCATGGTCAAACTAGCTTCCTGCATGGCTATGGCAACCTGGTGAAAATCCTGAACCTCACCCGTGAGAAACTTTATCGTCAGATTGTCCGCGTTAACCTTGCTGTCATTCAATTTTTTCAGGGAGTTGTCCAGCATCTCGGCGAAAGAACTACCCCCGCTTTCCGGTTTATTCCCGGACCCCGCCGGTTGCACCGGTAAAGCCAGTCCTACGGGCGACACTTGCATTTGCCTGTCCTCCTTTTAACCGCGGCCTATTTCCAGCGCTTTCAAGGCCATATCCTTGGCGGCGTTCAGAGCCGTCACATTCGCCTCATAAGCCCTGGTGGCGGTAATCATATTGACCATTTCATTAACAACGTTAATATTCGGATAAGCTACATAGCCTCTTTCGTCCGCGTCAGGATGGGTAGGCTCATAGACCAGCCTGGGCGGGTTGTTGTCTTCCAGCACCTTGGTCACCCGCACGCCGGCGCCTTTGAAAAACGGCTGCGACGCGCCGGTTTCCTCTTCCTGCTTCAGTATCTGGGCGAACAAAGGAATCCTCCTGCGGTAAGGAGGGTTGCTCGGATCATCCGGCGTGCCGGTGGTATTCATATTCGCGATATTATTAGCGATCAAGTCCAGCCGCAATCTTTCCGCCGTAAGGCCAGAGGCGCTGATCGCAAAAGAACTGAAAAAGCCTGCCATTTATTTACCCCCTCCCCTTAATAACGTAACTCAAACCGGAATAACGGTCGCTCAGCTCTCTGGCGACCGCCTGGTATTGCATGCTGTTAGCGGCCAGATTGGCCATTTCCTCGTCAATATCAACGTTGTTGTCATCAGTGCGCATAGTGGTAGTTTTGTTAAGCAAAACCTCCGGCTTCAGTTCGGCCAAAGAAGTTTTCCCGCCAAAATGCCTGGGGTCAGTCCTGAGCATCTCGGCAGGCTCCTTGCTCAGAGCTTTTTTTAATAAACCGTCAAATTCCACAGAAGATTTTTTAAAACCCGGCGTATTTACGTTGGCAATATTATTAGCCATCACTCTCTGGCGCAGAGTACAGGCATCCAACTCTTTTACCAGGGCAACCATTACTTGGTTGGAAAAAAGATCCACCTGCAAACCTCCATATATAATGCCGAAAATTGGCATTATTTTTTTCTAGCTCATGGAAAATTTTTATAATATGAGGAACTACTTACCTAAAAATTATTTAGTGAATATTCTACATTAAAAAATTTTATCCTTCTAAAAAGGACAAAATAATACCAATTTTTTTAAATCTTTACGCACAAATTTCTTTATTAAGACATTTTTTGCCACCGCCGCACACAATAAATCAACTGTCATTTTCTCTCACATCTACCATTTTTATGGTAAACAATTACTATTCGCTTTATTAGTTGCCAGTCGATAATTTACGCCATAACCACCTAATATTTTTCCTTTTTTAACATCGTTCTCATCTTTTAGGTAATTTTCCCTAATTTTATCCTTCATACTTGTTATAGCAAATAAGGCGAAAGCACTAATTTTTTCTAGGACACAAGTCCTAGAATGCAGTACTCTCAATGTTTATCGGCTGATATTTATTTAACTGCGACCTACCCAGAATGAACAATTACTGCCAATTTTATATCAAAAATACTAATCCAACAACCCAATTTGTCGATAAAAGAACATTCGAAATCAATACAAAGGAAATCTTACTTTTATGTCGAATATAGTTTAACAATAAGCCATTTTGAAAATTTTGTAAATTTACTGTAATATTACCTAGAAATAAGTCAGAAAGGGATGAGGATTAATGGATGACATCAAAGAGTTATCTGATGAGATTTTTGATTCCGCCATGGATTATCTGCCTCGCCTAATAGACGGATTATCCAGGGCGTCTGACCATTTTAAAAAAAATGAAAACCTGAATGGCTTTCAAATTTTAAGTGACGCAAATGAGGGTTTAACTTGGTTTAATGAAGTTGTCCTAGGACTGCCTGTTATACTTCCGCAGGGAGATAATGTGACAGATATCAAGACTAGCTGGCAGCCTTATATGGAAGCGCTCAATAGCATACTTGAATCAATAGAAAACAAAGACACTCACTCCGTAGGTCAATTGCTTGAAAATGAGATAGTCCCTTTCATCCGGCTAGTTTTTGAAAAAATAAGTAACCTCAAGCCAGGAACTCAATATACACAATAATAGCTGTCATAAAAACCATTAATATAATGATCTAGTTTTGTGTCGCCTTAATCAAACAAAATGCGCATTTAGTATTATTCATATAACGAAGAAATTTTAACGTCAAGACCAGAATCGGTATATGAAAAATTATAAATTTTATCCGAACAAGGAAAACCATAAGTCACGTTTCTATCATAATCAATTGCATCATCTTTATCTTGATGCATCTCATTATACTTTTCCAAAGACATATCAAAAATATTTTTCAAAGAAGCATCCATTCCGTGCCGCAGATTTTTGAATACAACTCCGTCCATATCTTTTTCTTCAACTCTTTTATAAAAAACAGTATTGTATTTTTTCAGCATTTTACATAGCTTATCTTTCAATTCGATAGGAACAAGATTATCTTCTACTGAATGATAGTAACAATACATCGTCGGCGATGATATTCTGTGTCCTTCCACCAGAAGATTCCGTATTTTCTTGTGGGCATCAGTAGCGATGCAAAAACAAAACTCCAACTTGTCAATCATTAAAATACTACGAGAAACAAAGAAAAAGCACGCTCCTGCAAAAAAAATCCTTATAATAG
>JGI12104J13512_1000470_pt1 | contig 36424 bp, 39 predicted proteins | sample TerdegcTABiofilm_FD_13512 | JGI IMG/M metagenome (IMG submission 13512)
AAAGCTTATTTGGGGTTGTAAATACGACTGATGCTTGACAAATTGATTTGTTTATCTTTGCATTCAATTGATTCAACCGCATATCAATTAACTGCATAAATAGGAGGGATACAATGAGACCGCTTCAGACAGATTTTTCAATATACAATAAATTAAACCTCGAAATAACGCCAATTGGGATAAAGTTTCTCTTTTTTAAACCCCACGGAATCGAACAGCTTGCAATGGACAAAAATCTCTCATTCTGCGAAATGCTTCGAGAAGCCCAGATAACAAAAAAACCTTTTTATTTCAGTAAAGATAACAATGAGACCTGTGTAGGTAAGATCCTTCTGGGCATGGATGAAATGGTGCCTTTTGCAGAAACCGGTCAAATCGGAGCCAGATTGGGTATTTTTCAGGAACCTCGGGCCAATTATGCATTCTATAAATACGTTCCTAAATTTCCAAAAGGTACTGTAAATTATGTTGCCTTTTCACAATTAGACCAGTTGACTTTTGAACCCGACGTCGTGATCTTTGCTGTACCACCCAATAAAGCAGAAATTATTATGAGATCGATGACATACTCCACCGGTGAGTTGTATGTTTCAAAAACAACGCCGGTGATGGGGTGTGCGTGGCTTTACATTTATCCTTTTCAGAACGGCAAGGTAAACTATTTACTCCCTGAGATGGTTCATGGCTTGAAGGGGAGAGAGTTATTCCCTGAGGAGACAGTATTGATATCCGTCCCTTACCAATGGATACCGATCATGATCCAAAACCTCAAGGAGATGGAGATGCACCTTCCTTCCCATACCGGTGGAAAGGAGCAATACCTGGCAGAGTTTGAAAATATTTTGGGTGAATTAGCGAGAGAAAGTGAAAACCCTTAAGCAGATTCTCGTTCGCGACTGCATGCAGGTTATCCTGACAAGCACATAGTCGTGCATGGAAAAAGGTTAGGGATAAAACTCTTATAGCAAATAAATAAGGAGGAAAGAGTTATGAGAAAAAAAATGGTAGTGCTGGTAGTAGTTGGCGTACTAATGTTTTTTGTGAGCAATTTGCTGCACGCTGCACCCGCGAAAGATAAGATCCGTATAGGATGGGTAACGTCACTCTCGGGCATTTTGGCAACTGCTGTTGCAACAACAACGGCTCCAGCCTATGAAATCTGGCTTGAGGAAGTCAACGCAAAAGGCGGGATATTTGTAAAAGAATACGGAAAAAAATTGCCTGTCGAAATCATTAAATATGACAATAAGAGTGATGTAGGAACAATGACCAAGCTCCTTGAGAAAGTGATTTTAGAAGACAAGGTTGATTTCATATTAGCACCGTGGGGCACAGCCATGCTCTATGCTGCAGCTCCTGTCGCTAACAAATACAAATATATACTCCTCGGAAATGCAGGGGGTGCAATAAAACTGAGAGAAATAATGCCAAAATTACCGTATGTCTTTTCTGTGCTGAACATGGCAGATACACAGATGCCTCTTCTGGCTGAAATCCTGTCACAGGCAAAAGTCAAGAAGGCGGCAATCATATATATCCAGGACCTTCATGGAATTGAGTATCAGGAGGAAGCCGTCAAAGAACTCAAAAAAAGGAAAATCGAGGTTACCATGTTGAAAAGCTTTCCCCATGGTACAAAAGACCTAACTCCTCTGTTGAAAGAAGCCAAGGGTGCAAATGTTGATGCCTTCATAGGCATGGTCTATCCTGATGAAGCCTTTCTCGTCACCGGTCAGGCGATAGAGATTGGGTTTAATCCTAAAGCGTTCTTTTTAACCGTTGGACCAATGTTAACCCAGTATAGGGATGCTTTCGGCACACATGCAGTTCAGGGTATTATGGGTGGCGGCGCTTGGAACGAAAAAACCTCTCCGGAAGCAAAGAAATTTGCTGAAACGCTCATGAAGAAATATAAAGGCATCGAGTATTGGGGTCAATTGTTCTACTATTCGTCAATGCAATTCTTTGAAAAAGCGATAGAAGAAGCTGGGACTCTGGATCAGACAAAAATACGTGATATCATGGCTACAAAGACATTCAACACTGCTATGGGGCCAATGAAGTTCGACAAAGACAGATTTAATGCAACCCATCCCGGGGAGATAGGGCAGTGGCAAAACGGTGTTTTTGAGATAATTGATCCTGGTCCAAAACGCACTGCAAAGCCCATATACCCGAAACCGGTATGGGCTCCCAAGCAGCCTGCGAAAAAATAATGATGTCACTTTTTGTATTATAGAAAACGGGCTGCCTCATACATTGTTGGCGGCCCGCGAAAAACAATCATCATTTTCCATCCGTTGACATAGTTCCTTACGATGTGCAACGATTATTTGAAATATGTCTTCTCTGCGTTTTCTGGATGCTTCGGTTCCGTCCCTGAATTAAACAACAAGAGAGGAAAGGAGGGGTCTCAATGAAAATTAAAGCAGCTGTGGTTAGAGAAGTTCGAAAGCCGTACAGTATTGAAGAGCTTGAGCTTGAACCACCGAAAGAAAAAGAGGTTCTCGTAAAATGGGTATATACAGGGTACTGCTGCACAGACCTTCATATTCTTTCAGGAGAACTTCCTTTTACGCCACCCCTTGTGGGAGGCCATGAAGCAGCCGGTATCGTTGAGGATGTTGGTCCTGGCGTTACAAAAGTAAAGAAGGGTGACCATGTCGTCGGGGCGTGGATGGCCCCCTGTGGTGAGTGTCCTCAGTGCCGGAGGGGATGGGGTCATCTATGCACCGGGACAGCCGGATATTTCGGTGAAGGTACAATGTTCGACGGAACCTCACGGATCAAAGACAAAGATGGTAAGATGGTACGGCACAGCTTCTTTGTGTCAGCGTTTTCGACCTACAGCGTTGTCCCTGAACTGAGCGCAATCCCTATACGCAAGGATTTTCCGTTAGAATATGCTTGCCTGATGGGATGTTGCATATCAACAGGTTGGGGTGCAGTCACGAACACCGCTCAGGTTCTGCCTGGTGACTCAGTTGCTGTTTTCGGGCTCGGTGGTGTAGGGTTAATGACTCTCAGGGCAAGCAGGCTTCGTCACGCCAATCCAATTATTGCCATAGACAAGGAAGAAGGAAAAGAAGATCTTGCCAGAGAATTTGGTGCGACACACTTCCTTTGTAACTCGAAGGAAAACCCTGTTCAGAAAATTCTCGAGATTACCGGTGGTGGGGCTCAATTTGTCTTTGAGGCTACAGGTGATCCGGGGGCAATCATGCAGGCGTGGTGGTCCCTGGGTATTCGAGGGAAGCTGATCGTTTTGGGAATTACCCCCTTTGACCGGACAACCGATTTGCCTCTTTTCCTTTTACCAATCCACGAGAAGTCTGTAGTGGGAAGCCTTTATGGCTCTATGTGTGCTGCAGACATCGACATACCGAGGTTAGTCGATATGGCCATGCTCCATGATCTAAAAATTGACAGACTTATTACCAACAAGTTCAAGCTGAAGGATATCAATGATGTAGCTGATAAGATGACCAAAAGGCAGGTAAGGGGTCGGTGGGTACTGGAGTGGGACTAATCGAACAATATTAACCTCCGCCGAGCATCATGAGAGACAGCGTTATGGTATCGCCATCACTGAGCTCTGTATCAATACCTTTGGGAAGACTGTAGTATGAGATCCCGTTAAGGCGGGCCTCAAAAATGCTGTCATCGTTAAATTCTCCAGTTTTCGGGTCTATGATCTCTTTTGAGAAGTGAACATGGCTGAAGACTTTAATGAGCAAGTCCCGCAAGGTGCCCGATTCCATCTCGACCTCAGATGGCATTTCAGGGATATTAATAGGAGTTGTTAAATAGATTTTCATATAATAGTTTCGGGCTGAATTTTCCTTTCAGAAAATGTTTGGCTTTTTCAAAAAGTTCTATCCTTCCCCTTGTCGATCCATGACGGGAACCACCGGTAGTATTCAAGAGGATGCGCCTTTCTGAGGCCATCATAAGTGGCCTTAGCCAACTCGATACCCTTCTTCGATCGGCAGAGCTTTACATCACCTTTTGCTTCAAGAGAACCAAGCAGCGTATCAAGGGCCGTATCATCAACTTCAAAGAGGTCTTTCATGTCTTCCCTGCTCATGAACAGACCCGGGTTGATCCGGTAGTCTTCTGCGAGGGCAACCAGAAGCTTCTCTTCAGTAACATCCGTCTCCTTTTGCAATGGTTCAGCGAGCGGTACAGGGACACCAAGTGTGGGATGGATAACCCGTTGTTGCATTTTGTATTCATCGGCCATTTGACGAACTCCAGACCGGAATATGACAAGTCTACAGGCCTCCATGGTCCCACCTGCAATGTTTTCAACCTTAGCCTGGGCCATAATCTCTTCAAGGGGATAGAATGGCGTCACGCCGTCGCCACCCATAACCTGGATAGCATCAAGGCTTCCCTGCAAGGCAGCTTCACAATTGAAAACCTTCGCCACGTTTGACTCAACTGCGATATCCTCTCCCAGATCCCAGAGGTAAGCCGTGTAAAAAGCGAAAAGTCTCGCCATTTTTCGTTTGATGATCAGGTCTGCAATCTTAAACTGGTTAGCAGGGATGTCTATTGTAGGGCGGCCGAACTGCACCCTTCTCTGGGCATAGGGCACGACGTTTCGCAGAAGCTCGTCTATCCAGCCAGAGACCATGGCCGAGATAAGTGTCCGTTCAAAATTAAGCCCTGCCGTCATAACACGCCAGCCGTCACCTTCATTTCCGAGTCGGTTGCTCACGGGAACCCTGACATCGGTAAAATCAAGAACCCCGTTTTGGATATTGCTGAACCCTATTATTTCATTCATTTTCTCAACCGTAAAACCAGTCATCCCTTTCTCGACGATAAAAGCGGTAAGATGACGGTACTTCTTGATATCATCCGGATTGTCGCTTGTTCGCGCATATACCATATAGCGCTTGGCAAGGCCTGCCGACACAATATATCGTTTCTTTCCATTAAGAACGTATGCATCACCGTCCACATACGCGGTTGTCTCAATAGCAGATGCATCAGTTCCGACAAAGGGCTCGGTAATGACAATAGCACCGATTTCTCCCTGAGCAATTCTTGGGAGAAATCGGTGCTTCTGTTCTTCTGTTCCATGTTCGATAAGCTGCCGCAAACCACCAAGCATGTTCCCGCCGAATACTCTACCGATACCAGGCATGTGGCCAATCTGCTCTATCGCTATACACGCACCTGTTGCACCGAGTCCCAACCCACCGTATTCTTTTGGGATAGCAGCACCGGTGTATCCTCGTTCGCCGATCTTTTCAAAAACATCCCAGGGGAACTCTCGTGTCCATCGTGTTTCAGCGTCTCTCGGCAACACCTCCTTGACAAATTCATGTACCTCACGTGCGAACTTCTTCTGTTCTTCAGTCCACCACGGATAGGATTCCATTAACTAACCTCCTTGGTTTTTGTCGTACACCTTGACAACTCATTTCCCGGGTATATCATTTCAGCCATCTGCCCTTTTCTTTCAGTGCCTTCACGATCTTTTCCGGAGTTACCGGCAAGTCCTTGAACCAGATGCCCGTGGCATCGTGGATTGCTGAAATTACTGCTGGTGGTGCGCTTACATGACTTCCTTCAGACGCCTCTTTTGCTCCATATGGACCATCCGGATCGTCGGTTATGATGTCGATTACTTTTATATCAGGTGAATCTGTTGACCGCGGCATCTTGTAGTCAAGGAAATTGTCGTTGAACGTCTTTCCCTTGTCCATGACGAATTCTTCATAAATGGCCTGTCCCATCCCCTGGACTGCGCCGCCTTCATTTTGAGACTCAACGCTGATCGGATGGAGCGGCCTGCCACAATCGTGGACGATGGTAAAATCAGTTACATCTATCTTCCCTGTCTCCATGTCGACCCCAAGACCAACGGTCTGGGCTGTAAAACTATAACCCGTTCCTCCATTGCCGGTACCCGTCATGAAGTCCAAGGGCTCAATTCCATAGCCAGAATATCCTCTACCGAGAATAACAGCGCCAGATCCTTCATAGCTTGCTATCTTGGCAAGCTTTTCAAAGGACATCTTTTTCTCGGGATTCTTCTTCAGATAAACGACTGAGTTTCGAATCTCGATCTCGTCGGGTGCTACGTTCCAGGCCTTTGCTCCTGCTTCAAGGAGCTGTTTTTTAGCATCCTGGGCAGCCTTCTGCGTTGCCTGTCCTGCGAGCGCTGTTACCCTGCTCCCATAGCTGCCGGGGTCAACCGGCGTATAGGACGTATCAACCCTTTGAAGCTGGACATCTTCGTATTTGAGTCCCAGCTCCTCCGCGACGATCATAGTCAGAACCGTATCTGATCCCTGCCCGCAGTCTGTAGCTCCTGTGAGAAGGTTAACGCTCCCATCTTCACAGATTCTCACAATGGCACCGCAGGACTGATGGCCCAACTGGCGGGCACCGCCTAAGTAAGATGTGCCTGACATTCCAACTCCATAAGATATCGGACCAGCCTTCCTGGGCCTTTTTTCCTTTTCCGCCCAGAGCGGATCCTCAACAGCTTTCTGTATCGCTTCTTTTAATCCACAGGTCTTGAGAGAAACGTCATTGATGGTTCTGTATACTTCTCCACGCTTTGGATTGTCTATAGCATTCCTCATCCTGATCTCAACGGGATCGATACCAAGCTCTTCAGCCATCATCTCCATCTGTATCTCACAGGCGAAGCGGGTATGGGTTATCCCATGCCCCCTCATGGCAGCAGAAACCGGGTTGTTGGTAAACATCCGATAACAGTCGTACTTGTAGTTGGGAAGCCTGTACGGCAGAGTTGTTGCAAAACCGGCAAGATACATGGTAAGGGGGCCAATGGCGGTATAGGCGCCCCCGTTCCCTACCACACGGCTCTGCACAGCAGTTAAACGACCATCCTTTGTCATACCCATCTTGTTATAAACAATCATATTATGGCGACGACGGCATGTAGTGAGGACTTCATCCATTGTATAGACAAATTTAACCGGTTTTCCCGTCTTTTTAGAGAGCATCACAGCGCAGAAATCCCCTGCCACAGAATCATTCTTCGTTCCTCCAAACCCACCTCCGATGAGGGGCTGGATAATCCTTACCTTGCTTAACGGGAGATTAAAACACGCTGCGAGATGACGGTAATGGAAATATGGGCTCTGCTTTGCAGCCCTGACGGTAATATAACCCGTAGGATCATAATAAGCCAAGGAAGCAGGCGGTTCGAGAAAACCTACAATAACCTTTCCCGTCGTAAACCGATCTTCCCTTACCAGATACGAGTCAGCAAATGCTTTCTCTACATCACCAAAATTCCAGTGATACTCAACGCTCACATTATTCGGACGGTAATCGTGAACAACAGGCGCTCCTTCCTTCATAGCCTCTTCTGGATCAAAAACACCCGGAAGTTCCTCATAGTCAACCGTGATAAGCTCGCATGCCTCTTCGGCGATATCTTCATCAATAGCCGCAACGGCTGCCACACCTTCATACAGGTAACGAACCTTATCAACGGCAAGTGGAGGTTCATCACGTGTATTTGCCATGAAACCCCAGGTCCATCCTCCAAAATCTCTTCCTGTAATTACCGCTTTGACCCCCGGCAACCGTTCTGCGCGACTCGTGTCAATATTCAATATTCTGGCATGAGCAAGGGGAGAACGAGCCACTTTGCACCAGAGCATACCCGGCAAAGAGAAATCAGCAGCATACTTGCCAAGGCCCGTTATCTTCTCTTTACTATCAAATCTGGGTACCCGTTTTCCGATAACTGAATATTCCTCCATATCCCTACCCCCTCATCTTCTGAGCGGCAGCCTTTACCGACTCAACTATTTTTGTATACCCGGTGCAGCGGCAGAAATTTCCTTCCAGTCCTTTTCGTATTTCCTGGTCTGAGGGTGTTTTGTTTTTGTCCAGAAGTACTTTGGCTGACAGAATCATACCAGGGGTGCAAAACCCGCACTGGAGACCACCAACCTCCATGAAAGCTTCCTGAATGGGATGGAGTTTTTCATCGCCTGCAAGCCCCTCTATTGTGATGATATTTTTATTATTTGCCTCTACCGCCAGCACAATACAGGCGTTTATTGCCTTGTCCTCCATTATCACTGTACAGGCTCCGCATTCGCCCACACCGCATCCTTCCTTGGTTCCGGTTAAACCAAGGTCCTCCCGTATGACATCGAGAAGTGTGGCCGATGGTTTTACCTGCATTTCATAATCTTTTCCATTAACTGTCAATCGTATCTGTTCCATAGTCTCCTCCTATTGAGCAAAAACTTGGGTAAGCGCCCGTCGTGTCATGGCATAGATCATATCGCACCGGTACTCTTGCGAGGCTCTGTGGTCATCTATGGGGCTGCACTGAGTAATAGCGTTTCGCGCTGCCTCATCAATAAGGTTAGAAGTGATTCGCTGGCCCTTAAGGATCTCCTCAGCCATTGGTGCCCGTATCGGGGTCGGGGCAACAGCCCCGAGAGCAATTTTGACATCCTTACAGATTCCGTTTTCGCTGATTCCTGAGGCGGCAACGCCAACAATTGCGAGATCCATAGAATGCCGAGGGGAAAGCTTCAGATATATCCCGCGGCTCCCAGGTTTTGGCTTGGGCACTGATATCTCAATAACTATTTCATCGGGCATGAGAATTGTCGTCCGAGGCCCGGTAAAGAATTGAGTAATAGGGACTGCTCTCTCCTTTTTTGGCCCGCTGATCTTTATTGTAGCATCAAGAGTAAGCAAAGCAGGTGCGCTGTCAGCGGAAGGGACTGCAGTACAAATATTTCCAGCAAAGGTTCCTCTGTTTCTCACCTGAGGCGAGCCAATACTTGATGCTGCGTGGAAGAGGGACGGGAAATGTTGCTGAATAATGGGCGATTCGGCAACTGTATTGATTGTCGTCAGCGGTCCAATTGATAATCCTGTATTTTCATCGTAGGCAAGTTTATCTAACCCTGATATGCCTTTCAGATCAATTACAATCTTTGGCGTGTGTATCTCTCTTCTTTTTAATTGTGGGATCAGGTCGGTTCCTCCTGCAAAAACCTTGGCCGATTCTTTTTGATTCTTGAGCACAGAAAGAGCCTCTTCGAGGGTCTTCGGAATAAGGTATTCAAACCTCGGTAACCTTCGATAAAATACTGTCATAATAGACCTCCTTAAATCATTTCTTCTTACCCATTAAGTCTGTTCATTTACGTAATTATATATACAAGTCTGTAAAGTAGTGTGGAAATTAGATACACAAATCTTTACAGACTTGTCAAGACATTTTTTTTGCAAATTCAACTATATAAATAATTCATTTCATTTATTTCTACGAAAAATAATTTGACAACAAATTCGATGGTTGATATAAATAATTCAGAAATGGCTGCCAATCAGAAAAGACAACGTGCGTCACAGAAGAAAAAAGAAAAGATCATACAGACGACTATGAGGCTCTTGCTGAAAAAGGGGAGTTCTTCTTCTGCCTCCACAACAGATATTTGCACAAGAGCTCATCTGACACGTCCCACGTTGTATCATTATTTCGGAAGCAAGCGTAATCTCTTGCTCTCTGTCCACATGGAGTCTATCGATTCGGTTCTGAGACCTTATCTTGAAAAAGCTACCTCCATTGTTGACCCTCTTGAACGTCTTACATACATGATTCGCACATACACAAAAGATATAATCTGTCTTCATCCCGAGCTCAGAGTCCTTATCCATGATACCCTTACAACAAAAGATAGGTATTTTCGAGATGTCAGAGAGGTATGGAAGAGACATTATCTCCTTCTTCGGGATACTATAACTGCACTTCAGACCGCAGGAAAGATACAGTCTGGTGTCAGGCCATCGTGGGCCGCGCTTTTCGTGCTTGGCATGATTACGTGGACAACCTACTGGTTTGATTATACGCAAAAAGACGAAATTGACAATATAGCCGAAGCAGCCTTACAACTCATCCTTCACGGCCTTGGTCTCAAAGAGATAATTTCTGATTGATAAATGCGCTGTTAAAGCTCAACTTTGCAGGTTAGCTAAAGATCAGCGACATTTTCATAATGGAGCTGCCTAACTCATTCGAGCGGGAGGTTTATTTCCTCCCGCTTATTATCGTATGCTATTTCTTTGGTGGTTCTGAGGTTACCTTAGCAATCTCTTCCTTTTTTGCTTTTATTTCGTCAACCATAGTTTTCAAACTATCGAATGCTTCTCGAATATTTCCGCTCTGGAGTTTATCCTTAATACCGGCAAGATCAACACCCCATTTTCCGATAGCCTTTTCGACTTCTTCCCTCTGGACGGGCAGTTTTTTCTTTATGGCAGCAGCTACATCAGCCTTCAGCTCATCAAGACCCTTCTGTGCTTCACCCACAAACTTCTCTGCTTCTTCCTTCATTTTGGCTTTTCCTGCCTCAACGCCTGCCACAGCCTGTTGGGCAGCGGGAACAACCTCAAGCAATGTTTGGGCTGCTTCTTTATACTGTTTCGCCGCAATCTGATCCTTTGCCTTCTTCAGGCCTTCTTCTGCCTTTTTGAATAAATCCTCAGCGTAAAGGTTCGCACCCTTCTGCTTTGCCTCTTCAAGTGCTTGTTCCGCTTTTTGTAAGGCCTCTGTTGGTGGCTTCGAACAGCCTGCTAAAAGCATAAGGGAAACAACAGCGAAAACAAAAAACAAAACATAATACGTACCCCTCTTCATGAATCCTACCTCCTAAAATGTTTTTTTGCAGTATACCACCACATTGTATGAAAATCAAAAACGCTTCCAATGAGCGATGAATGGATTCCCGTGCCGTTCGTTACCATTACCAGAGAACTCTGCGCCATCCTTTTTTTGTTTCAAGGCAGTTTCGCGTTTCCTCGCAAACAGGGACACCCTTTTTCGCTGCACTTTTTTCAGCAATAACCTGGCAGTCTCTCTGGTCCCTCTCAAAATCCCGGTGTGATTTTGTGGAGTGGGTATACTTGGCAGCACATCCTGTGAGTTGTATGGTCAAGAAAACCATTATAACAATAATTGGCTTCATGAAAGACATTTTTTCCATGTCCGTAATTTTAACGAGATACGGAGAAAAACTCAAGCCTATCATGTTTTTATAATCACCTGTGATGATGAAAGCAAAAAAAACACTAAGTAAAGACACACGAAGCTTCAGGCGGCAAAATCTTTGATAAGAACTGATAAGGGGCAGAAAGAGATCAAAAAAGCTCCAGTTCTGCCCCTTACGGTTGTTTCAAGCATTACCGATTCATGTTACTCCTTTGACTTGCTTACCCACTCCTTCCAGGGTCCACCAGTCTTCTTTTCCCAATCTGACTCGAATTTATCGGTAAAGAAACCGTACAATTTTTCCATAAGATGCTTCCACCCAGATTCGTAGTCGTATTTCAGCATATCTTCCAGGAAGGGAACGACTTCGCCGAGTTTCTCCTTTGGCAGATAAGCCCGTGCTTTCATTTCAATCGACTTCTTGAGCGCCTCAGGGCTTAATGCATGGGCAGTCAGCATGGCCACTTTCAAACCTTTTTTCACTGACAGTTCGAGAAGATCAAAACCCCGGACACCCATAATATCAAGAATAACAACATCATACGGCTTGGATTCCAGATATTTGACTGCGCTTTCATAGGTCGTTGCCTTATCGAAGGTGCAATTGGGACAGGCATCCATAATCTCTTCTTCCAGCACCGATAGCACATCCGGTTCATCATCGACGGCAAGGATCTTTTTGCCGTTTAAAATAGATTCACTCATTGTAACGCCTCCTTTTCAGTAAATAGTTGAAGTGAAGGTATGCGGACTATGAAACATGTCCCACCCCCCTCTTTGCTCTCAATGTTTATTTCTCCTCCCATAACATCCACAAGTATTTTAACACAAGACATTCCGAATCCGAAACCAGGCATTTTTGTTCCTTCCTTTGCCTTTCCTTTTAAGGTACCAAACCGAACGAATATATTCTCAATTTCGTCCTGTGGTATGCCGGGACCATCATCGCGGACATGGATAATAAGGTCGGAATCACCGGTTATTGAAATCGTCATCCGTTCCTTTCGATATTTGAGGGCATTGGTGATCAGGTTTCTCAGCACCTGCTGAACCTTTTTCTGGTCATGATAAAATGGAGTCTGACAGTATTTTCCTGTGCATTCGATGAATATTCCGTTTTCCTCAAGGATACGGTAAAATGCATCGTCTCTTTTAATGAAGGCAAGCTTCCCCGCGAGAAGAGGGTTTATAATATCAACGGCATCCATGATGGATTCATTTAATGCCTCCGTTATGAGAAAGTTACTGCAATGAAACAATCCTTCTTCCGAACGATACACCTCCACCATTTCCATGAGGAGGGTTTGCGCCTTATTTGTATTTCGAAGAATTCTCTCGAGAGCTTGCCTCTGCCTGCTCGTAAGAGGGCCATATTTATTTTCCTTGATGAGAAGGCTGTTTGTGCTTGTCGATATGATGGAAATTGGTCCTGCAAGATCGTGGATCAATAAATCGATAAAGTGTTCTTTCTTGCTCATGAGATCATCCCTACCCTCTAATCATACATCAAATCCGAATCGCTGTCCGCATATTTTTGCGCAGGTGATTCTTTTTTATAAATTACGTCATTCACATATTTTTTTGGAACAAATACCAAACGGACATATGAAATTTATTTTTCTGCGGAGGTAGGTCTGCATCGTACAATACCAATAGCGGTCCTCGTCATTACCACCTCTCCACGCTGATTCATGGTTTCTACAAAAGCTTGAACGGTGCCCCGATCAGGTTTTGATCGGGAATGTGTTGATTTAAGAATGGTTACCCTGATCGAAAGTTCATCACCGGGGCGCACAGGCTTAAGAAATCGAATGGGACCAGACCCGGGAGAACCCATGCCTGCGACTCGAGAAACATAGTGATCCACAAGAAGCCGCATTGTGATGGCTGCCGTATGCCAGCCGCTTGCAATAAGGCCTCCGAATGGGCCATTCTTGGCCTTATCTTTGTCTACATGGAATGTCTGGGGGTCAAACTTTTGTGCGAAGTCAAGGATGTCCTTTTCTTCCACCAAGATTGATCCAAACTCACATACGGAGCCAACAATGTAGTCTTCAAAATACCTGTCATCGATGGGTGGATTGAATGCTGAATTAATCATCGCCTCTCTCAGAAGAATGAGTTTTTTTCATACTTGTATTGTTACGCTTACGGACATAAAAAAAGCATAAAATTATCTGCCTTTGCAATAGCTCGGATATCCTTTCCTTCCATTATTTCATTGTATGGGAAGACACAATCTTGTATTATGAATAATTTAACTGATTTCACCATACAGGGTAACGAGCCGGGTGTTTATGCCATTTTTTTGTTTTATTTCTCACAAAAAGAATGTACAAAGCTTTCAGCGCAATTTACAAATGGGAGAATTATTATGAAAACTTTATTGTCAGTGTTTATTTTAGTAATGTTTTTATTGGGATGTACAACAGTATACAACCATCCCACCAAAGGTCCTCAGGAATTTGAGCAGGATAGAGTGGAATGTGAGCACATCGCGAGACAGATTCTGGCAGCACGGGGCATCGATGACTGCTGACCGGCCATACTCAATAGAGAGACCGGTCGGTGTCTCGAAACGAAAAAGGGCTGGAGACGAGCCAACTAACCCACCAGTTAAAGCTGGTGTGTTTGAAAGAACCAGCAGGAGGTAGACTTGAGTCGGCAGCCGCCTCTTCTGTGGCAATATGGAAGTAACCATCAGCTTTTTGTAAGGACGGATGGGCGGACGCAAGGGACGCGGACGGGGCATCCGTCAATTATTCAATAATTCCATCTTACATTGTAGAAATGTGCTCTATTTTTATTTTAGACACATTCGTGGGATACAGAGAGGAGGCTTAAAATTAAACGCGGAAGTTCAAAAATCATACGAGGAGATATTAACCTCTGAATTGAAATATTGAAGTATGTTCCTTCGTTCCCAGCCCAGTGGCTTTTCGAAAGTCATTTTGATGATTTGCGGATGCTCTATACATACAATTTTCTTGGTAGGCAGATTATTGTTTTACGCACACCGCTTCTCCTCCAACTTTTCTTCAATGGCCTCTTTGACAAGTTGGTTCAGGGTTATCCCATGTTCTTTTGCAACCATTACGGCCTCGATATGCAGCATAGCAGGAATCCGTACGTTGAAGGACCCTTTGCAAGACTTCATAGGTTCTTTGCCGGCCTCTTTGCACAATGCGATGTAGTCTTCTACAGACTCATAAAACGCCCCCTTCAGTTCAGCAACACTCTTACCCTCGAAAGTAACAAGATCGGGTATCCCTTCTATCTTCCCGTGGAATACCTCGTCATCTGCATCAAAGTGCACGGACCCGATAAAACCTTTATGTTTGATGGAATCTTTCATTCGATCGCTCCTATTCTCTTTAGTTCCTCAATCAACTCTTCAATCTGATACTTCTTCAAGTGCGGCCCCGGATGTGGTTTATGGAGTCGAACAATATGTTTTGTCTCGGCGTTGATGAAAGCCACCCTCGAACCAGACGTTTTGCCCGATATGCTCTCCTTATAACCGAATCCGCTCAGAAGGCCTCTCAGTTCGTCATAAGTAAAATCCTTGGGCATTGAAAGGAATCTATTGAGCAGTTTATCTTTTTTGCTCATGGAATAAGTATATCATCTATTCCTATTTTGTGCAACCATTTTTTAGTTGCACCTTTCGATAACCGGCATTTTTGAAGCCTCGAAGGAAAGTGCGGATGCCTATTTGGGTGGAAAAACTATAATGACGGGTGGCATATCGCTTTTCCACACGGGATTGTCAAGAAAAGAAAGGGTTAGCAAAGCTTATTGCTCATATTGTAAATCAATTTAGCACTTCTGGATGAGAGTGAGGCAATAGGTTTTGACGAAAAATTATTGGCTTTTATGGCGGAGAGGGTGGCCTACTATGCTAAAGTATAAATTCCGGTCAACCTCGAACACCAATTCCGGAAAAGGTCGAACACCAATTCCGGTGATATGCGAACACTCATGCCAGTGTTAGTCGAACACTTTTCATGTTTTTCCGGCTGATGCGACAGATCCTTGCCGGTGTAACCCTTCTTGCATAATTCAAATAGGGTAGTGATTGCATATATAGTTTCGGTGCGATAATAGTCAGAAATTATGTATTTACCCAAAATTCTTTGTTGCTCCTTTGATATGCTCCACTTTTCGCCAGAACGTGCTTCGTAATATTTCTTGCCAAATGGTGTTATTTGGACTTTGCCTTTGTTCAACATATCAATTAAGCCGATACCCTCTGCCAACCGTGCAAGGTCTCTGACACGCTTCAATGGGTGCTCGACATTACCGGTTTTTGTAGTTTGAGCGGACAAATCTGCAAGAGTCTGCAAATCTGTTGTTCCCCGCTGTGCCACCTCATAGACGACACCATTCACGTAATAAAGTTTTGCAATTGTGAATACCTGACCTTTCATGGCAACTCCAACCTCCATTCTCCGCTGTCCGAGGAAATGACATAAACTAACGATTGTAATTTGTGCATAGGGTTTAAAACTGATTTTAAATACTTATCGTATAAATTTAACTCCTTCATGCGTAGTGAACAGCATCAACATATGCAGTAAGCTTCCTATCCAACTCTTTGCGGTTGCCATCCGCTATTGAGGACAACAAATCTCTTACCCTGTTATCATCAAGATGAATGATAAGTCCTCTGCCATCTTTATGAGTATCTATGCAACGCTTTAAAAATAGTCGCTCATTTTCAAAATCTCTGCAACAGAGAATCCCAAGCCATCCTCTATCGTGTGAAAACCGCCCAGCAAGCTGATCCAATTCTGGATTCGAGACTTCAGTTCGATAATTTTTACATTCGATTGAGACAAATGGATAATGAATCTTGCGAATCTCATGAAGTCGATTGAATATGCCCGATTTAGCGCCATTCTCCATCACAATATCGATACGTTTACGTCCTTCATGGATTTCTGCTTCTTTTCTGGGGTAGATGAGGTAAGGGAAAAAGATAAATTCGACAATACCAATCATCAAATTGTGATACGAACTTGCATATTCCGATCCGGGAGGAATATTATCAAGAGCAATGATTAGAGAGTCCGCTAAGACAGCTTCATCCTTGGAGTCTACAATAATTTCCCGATGGTTTTTCTCCAATTCACCCAAAGCATTTCTATATTTTGCAAGCACATCGGGATTTTTCTTCGAGAATTCAAAGAGAAACTCTTTTGAGAAGGGATACTCTGCTTTCAAATCTTTTTTATAAACCACCTTTTTGCGGTTCTTTAGCGTTCGCACAAGGCTGCTACTCGCTGAAAGATGCTCTGTCTGCAAATAAGCAAGAACATATTGGTTGTAATAATCACCGGCATCGTAATCCATAGAGTATCTAGCTATAAACTTGGGCACAAGTAGGATGGGTTTATTATCGTATATCGGCAGTTTGTAATAGTCATTGATCCACATGTTATCATCTTGTGAAAAGTAAGAGGCAAGCGCTATTTTCTGAGTTGGTAGATCATGGAGCGTGCATTGGTCAATGGTGTATTCCTCTAATTTCTTTCTTAGGATGTTTGTTGTAAGATCGGATATTTTGTCACGACTAATCCCATCGACCATCAATTCACATTCTTCTAGCGATGACAGAAATCCTGTGCGTACTGCTGAAGACTGACTTATTGCTTTATAAAGCTGCTCAGCTTGAAAGCGACCTATCCCTGCACCCTGTGGGTGTTCCTTAGAAAATCCCAAGCGTGTTTCGTTCGGCTCCTTTAGATGAAGCAATAGTTCCTTTGCCTTGTCTGGATTACCTGATCGAATGCTATCCACAACTAACTGAAAAAAGTATTTAAGAAGGTCGTGACAAGACTGACTCCACGTGTCATGCCTTTGAGTAATTGCGTATGGGTCAATAAAGAGCGGTATGTCCCTATTGAGGGAGGTGTCTACAAAATCAAGTTCGCTTTGAGATTTGTTGATTCCGAACACTTCTGAAAAGGTAGGCATTGGTAACCCTCCGATAATGAATAACGCAGGGTGTTGCTGGAGCAAGATCACCGAGATTTATGTACCGACTTAATTGTAATAGATAATTTATCCCCCCAACTCGAACTTCTATAATAATTTTGATATTATGCTCAACAAATGTCAATCAATTTCATTGCCGACTTGTCTTAAATTATTGAAGATTCTTAGCGACACTCTGATGACAAAAAATAGGGGGTTAGAATTGACTAACCCCTTCTTAACGGATTATGCAAAGGTTCAGTCGTGAGTCATAAGGGGAAAGGTGTGTCTGTTTTATTCATACTGCAAAATGCTTCTTACTTCTTCTCTATACTTTTCCTTGCTGCCGTAATTGCTGTAATGAGGTATTTTGAAAATCTTGCATTCATTTTTGAAGTTTCTAGTCAGAATCGTATAAGCATCCATTCCGAAGGCGATAATGGTTGGATTTTGACTTCCTAAATCATTTATTTCCTGACGAAACAATTCTGCATTCTCTTTTTCAAACTGCTTATCTTTGCTCAGGTATTTCATCACTTTTCCAGATGCTTTTTGATCAAAATCCTTTATGATGTCTGTCATATATGCACCCCAAAAGGGCGAACCCCTCAATGCATATCTAATCTTGAAGTCCATAGCTTGCGGTCTTGAATCGTGGAAATTTGCCCAAGGGATCTCGATTATTCCACGCGATATGTTCAGCCCAACCAGAACGATGTTCGGATTCAGTTGCTGCAAAAGCCCTGTATTGTTTATACAGCAAAAACGCTCAGGTCGCCCATATTGTCTTTTGGTCGTTCCCCTCCATCAGCCCAGATTGCCCAGCTGGCATAGTACCCATATTTCTCTGCTATCAATTCAAATCGTTTTTGATCAACCATGTGAGTTGAGTGCCGGATAGATATTAGTCATGATTCTATATGTCTGTCAAACACCGCCCGATGCTTTAAAGACATAGCATTTATTCAAGTTGGCATCCACAGACGATCAAGAACATACTGAACGAGGCCATAAGTTACGTGCTGTAATTCGTTAGGCACCATAGTTCTTTAGTTTCACGTCTTTATTGATTCGCTTGTCTGCGTTGTACAAGATTCTGTCTGCTTTTTCAAAAGGTATCTCCAATTCCTTGCATATATTTTTCAGGAGTTCCAGGTATTCAAGGTAAATCTCGCATACTTTTTCTTTATTTCTCTGCGAGTTTAACAAGGGCAAGGACAGTTCATGTCCTGTCAGCAGACGGTAAACACGTTGGTCAATAATTTGAAACAGTTTTGGATTCCTAAATCTTAGAAAAGTTGAAGCCATGGGGAGTTGGACTCCGGTGCATCCAAGTAAATCAATAAGCAGATTTCTAAGCTCCGGTTTATGTTCTTTGTCACCTTTTACTCTGTTTAATCTAACAATCAAATCAGGATGAAGGCGTGGATAACGATTTACTTTCCACAGGACAATCTTGTTAATGACATTTTCATCAAAATCCCCTTCTAAACTATCTAATTGATTTGTGATGTCAGGATTGTAGCGGTATTCTCTATCCTCGGGGCGTAACTCACTCTTATGCCCTATCTTCTTTATTTTAAGGGTATTTTTTTGATGTTTTATATTTTCACCTTTGGCAACTATTCTGGTAACGTGCCCCATTTGTTCTCGTAAGGAAAAGGCTGCGTAAAGTTCAGTCCTCTCTTTTCCAACTCTGGATTGCTGTATTCGCTAATTGATTTGTTTATTGAACTTAATCGATGTTCTATCTCCTTCACCATCTCATTATGACTCAATATGAAGAAGTCAGGAGAATCATTCTCTGGTTTGTAGACAAGTGCAAAATAGATTTTTTGATCATCTGTTCGTGGGATTATCCAAGCATTCTGCTTAGAAAGAGATGTGACCTTTAACTCAAACGCTTTTCCCTTCGGGCTCGAAACAGATAGGCTTGTTCCTCTAATGCCTGTGACATTGTAATCTCTTTCTTTCAGTTTTTCGATCACATAGTTGACTGCAATTTTTCCTGACTCTCGTCTGTCTTGCTTCATCTGCTGCCCCCCTTCTTTATCGTAAAGATATGGCAATGATTACCACCCACAATAAGGTATTTCAACATAAATCATGTGATGCATATTTTTAGGAAAAATGGACATGGTAAAACTTTGTCATCTGTGAGAGAATATTATTCGCACACTACAGTTCCGTCTTCCTGAACCCAATAATAATCGAATTTTACTATCGGCTTCAGCCAAGCAATCCTGTTGGCTAATGAACTATAACGAGGAAAGTCAGGTAGGGCTATCCCTAACTCAACACCCGCGCTTTCGCCCCTGTATTCAAGTACATCAAAAACTGCTTGCTTGAACCAATGCCCTGCCTGAGTTGACGGCTTAGTTCTTTCTGTACCTTTAGGATAGCCTTTTGCTGTTATCCATAGCTTTTTTCCATCACGTTCAGCAACAATATCTTTTCCCTGTTGACGACTGCGTGTATCAGCAACAGAGCGAATAAGGTATTTTTGAGATACCAAGTGGTTGACCACCTGAGCCTGTACATTTCCCTCCCAGTACCAAGGCTCTGAAATTGAATATGATTGAACAATACGTTCATCGCAAAGCGAATCTTGTTGTAATGGCGTTTGTGGGTTACCTTGCCAGAAATTATGTATCTTTCCTCGAACATGGCGCCTCTCGACAACTCCAGCTTTTTCCAATTCCCTACAACGAGAATTGGCTTGCTGTCTTTGCTTCAACCCCAGCACATTCGCCAAGGAGTCATCATCAATTCCTTCAGGGTGCGTTCGTAAATAATCCATTATTCTTTGTTTAATCGTCATTCGTTCCCCCCCATCATACGGCATGATATAAGTATACAACCACAAAAGAATACTTTCCAGAAAGAACCAGAAGAAGTATTCAAGGAATGTGCTAATGACTGATTTCTGGTGACACTTTGGCGACAAAAATAGGGGGTCAGAATTAACTAACCCCCCTAACCTACCCATGTTCCAACCTAACCCGTACCTAACCGATTTCCAATATATGAATGTAATTATTTCAATAACTTATTGGCGGAGAGGGTGGGATTCGAACCCACGGTACGCGGATTAGACGTACAGCCGATTTCGAGTCGGCCCCGTTATGGCCACTTCGGTACCTCTCCGTGCCTGAAAAAACTTCTTGAGGAGTGCTTCGCTTTTCTCAGCGTAAACGCCACCTGTAACCTCCGCCTTGTGGTTCAAGGGGAGTGAATTCACATCTATTACTGACCCAAAGGCGCCAGCTTTTGTATCAAAACATCCAAAAACAAGCCGCTTTATGCGTGCCTCCATGATTGCACCCGCACACATGATGCAAGGCTCCATGGAAACGTAGAGGGTGCAATCCAATAATCTGAAATTTCCTATTGCATCTGCTGCCATATCGATTGCAAGGAATTCTGCATGTGCTGTTGGCCTGTTCAGCCGTCTTGTCAAATTGTGCGCCCTCGCAATAACTCTTCCCTCAGGTGAAATAATGACCGCACCAACCGGAACCTCCTCTGAATCAAAAGCAACGTGCGCCTCTTTTAAGCACATCATCATGAAATGCTCATCAGTCATGCGTACAATATACCCGTGATTGATTGTAAAATCAATGGAACACTGCGATGTTGCTGAACAGAGGGTTTGCAGACCGTTCGACAGCTTCTCTCATTTTCAGTATATAGGGGGGCCTGATCCCATCCTTCCATTTTGGATAACCTCCTTCCCAGAGATATCCCAGGAGTGCGTGGAATCCATGTTTGCTAAACTGGTATCTTCCAATTTTCAGTGATTGTTGTGCCGTATCAACGATCATCGTAATTGTGGAAAGATGTGTATAGCGGTGAACTATCTCCTCAATGAATCCCCTTGTCTTATACCCTTCAGGGTTCTGTTTGAATCTTTCCGGCTCGTGGGGAAAAGGGAAACGGGTATACACCTCACCAATAAAGCCCTGAAAAACAACCCCGCTGATTGCGCCCATAAGGTTCCCAACTTGTCCCTCTTCAAGAATATAAACCGACCATGTTTGTTCCTGGGGTGATTCCATTCTATTTTCGGCAAGTTTTATCACGTTTTCAGCCATGTCGCTGGCAAAGAAAAAGTAATTGTTCAGAAGGATCATGTCCGTCTCAATATTAAAGAATCCGAATGGTATCTCGCCGTGGCTAAGCGACTGAAATAATAAGGGCATCTTTGTTTTACTCCCTTTTATAGAATAGTGAAATATACCAGAGCAATCGAGTAATGTCCACTGACAGGGTCATGATCAAAGGCATTCTCGCGCCCACTCTTACCGTCTTAAGACGGGACTCGTTCGAGATCGCTGAGCACTCAGAGGTTTTGATTCTTTTTTTCTGCCTGATTTCTGAGGCTTTTGAAATCAGGCAGGTTTGCATCCGGACACTAAGGTTGTTCCTATAATGTCCGGCAACAAGAAAATATAATGCTTTTTTCTGCGACTTCAGCGGGCTCTGCGAGAGATCGATGTTAAAGATTTGTTTGTGACGTTTAGTTTCGATGGCAAACGTGAAACTTGACTTCTCCTCAACCTCTGTTATATTTAGCAAATGGATATTCAGAAAAAATATCAGAAATTGCAGGGATTCATTCACCCATTGGATAAAGTTATTGCAGCATTCTCCGGTGGAGTTGACAGCACCTTCCTCCTGAAGGTTTGTATGGATGTTCTGGGGCGAGAAAATGTTCTCGCTTTTATCGGGTCTTCTCCTGTGCACCCTGAGAGGGAAACCCGGGAGGCCATAAACATGGCAGGGCAGCTTGGCGCTGAGTATGTTGTTGTAACTACCTCCGAGATGGAAAATACAGATTTTACGTCAAACACGAGAGAGAGATGCTATTACTGTAAGTCAGGCCTGATTGATCAGATACAAGAGGTTGCACAATCCCGGGGTTTCATCAACATCGTCGAGGGTTCAAACGTTGATGATGAAAGTGATTTTCGGCCGGGCAGCCGGGCGGTTGCTGAAAAAGGCATTATGAGTCCACTCAGGGCAGCCGGGCTTACAAAACAGGAAATAAGAGCCCTGTCTCGCATGCTAAATTTGCCCACTTATAGCAAACCTTCCTTTGCCTGCCTGGCATCACGGGTACCTTATGGAACGATCATTACCACGGAAATATTAAAACGGATAGAGCTATCAGAAGAGTTCCTTAAAGGCCTTGGTACCAGACAGGTACGGGTAAGGTATCATGGCAAGGTCGCAAGAATTGAAATAGATAACGAGGATCTTGACACAATTATTGGTCATCGGGCTGAGATTTCTGAAAGGCTTACAGCCCTCGGCTTTACTTATGTCACACTCGACCTCAGGGGCTATCGCACAGGTAGCTTAAATGAGGCCTCTTCGGGGAGTTCGGAGGTATAAGTTCGGCGTTCGGAGATTCCGCGTTAGCTCTGTGGCTACCCGAGATGAATTTTCAGACACAATAACCGATTCCTGATAACCGGTCACCGTTTTCCAACCTTCACTCCTTCGAGTGACAGCAATTTTTCCTTGATGCTCACCCCCATTGAGAAGCCACCAATGGTTCCATCATCCCGTATGATTCGGTGGCAGGGGATAATAATGGGAATAGGATTTCTCCTCAGAGCCTGACCTACGGCACGGGCAGCGCCGGGTTTCCCTATTTTTTTTGCCAGCCATCCGTATGTTTTTACTTCTCCCCGTGGAACCTTTCTCAATTCATTAAGGACCGTTTGCGTGAATACCCCAAGGCGTGAGATGTCCACTTCCACATCGAAATCCACTTCTCTGCCTTGTAAGTAACGATCAAGAAGGGTGCGAATCGTTTTGAATGAAGCCATGGATTCCGTAGCGTCAGGATGAAGAGATAGAACCATTTTCCGTGCCTCATACATCCCTTTATCTGTTACATCCAGACTGACAACTTTACCTTTTTTCATCACGATTGATATATAACCGATTGACGATTCGTATACTACAAAATGTTCCTCATCCATTGACATCCCCTCTATTACGCTCTTACAATTAGGAAACGGGTTACAAAAGATACATCATGGAAGACAGGCCGTCAAGGAGTCAAATTCAAATCGCTGATTGGAGAACTCATCATGCATGAGCGAAGTGCTATGAATGGTTTCGTAAAATTCTTTGGAACAGGAGGAGCGCGTTTCGTTGTATCAACTCAGTTGAGGTCCACTGCTGGAATTCTGGTGCGCTACCTTAATACAAACCTCTACATTGATCCTGGTCCTGGCGCTCTTGTCAGGATACACGCAGCGAAAGAACGCTTTAATCTCACCCATCTTGACGGTATTATTCTGACCCACAAACACCTTGATCATTCAAACGATGTGAATGTCATGATCGAGGCTATGACAGAAGGCGGCTTTAAGAAAAGAGGGGTCCTCTTTTGCCCCCAGGATGCCCTGGATGATGACCCTGTGGTGAGGAAATATGTGATGAAAAACCTCGATGGGGTTCAGATACTTCGTGAAGGCGAAACGTATACGATCAAGGACATAACCTTTACTACACCCGTGAAGCATCTGCATCCGGTGGAAACCTATGGCATTAAATTCCTTCTGAACAAAACCATCAGCTTTATTGCCGACACCCGATATTTTGAACGGTTGCCGGAATTTTATCACTGCGACTGTCTCATAGCCAATGTGTTGCGGAAAAAACCCATTGGAGATGATGATGTTGTTGCTCATCTTTCCATAGAGGATTTTGCTCGTATCGTCACCCAGTTAAAACCAGAGGTCGCCATAATGACCCACTTTGGAATGGCAATGATACGGGAAAAACCCTACCTTATGGCTGAGCAATTAAAAGCGGAAACGGGCATAGAGATTATTGCGGCGTATGACGGGATGAGGTGGAATTTCTAAGGTGTGTTGATAGGAATCATGATAGTAAAGGTTGTACCTTCATCTACCTTGCTTTTTACCTCTATCTTACCCGCATTCGCCTCAATAAGGCGTTTGCAAAGCGATAATCCAAGCCCTGTTCCGTGCTCCTTTTCCTTGGTGGTAAAGAATGGCTCAAAGATTTTTTCAAGATCCTCGTCTCTGATTCCTACACCAGTATCGGTAATGGCAATAGAAACATATTGATCGTTCATGCCGGTTTTTATCAGAATTCGACCGCCTTCGGGCATAGCTTGGGCAGCATTCATGATGATGTTCACCATAGTTTGCTGCACATGAATCCGATCAACATAAATCATAGGCAGGTTTTCTTTTTTTTCTACTGATAGCTGAACGTTCTTAAAGCGGGTGAGATGGTGCTCCATGAACAGAACCGTATCATCCACGATTTCATTTATATTCAGCAGGTCTTTCTTTGGTTCGTCCATTCTTGAGAAACCAAGAAGTTTTGTAAGAACCTGGGAAAGCCTGTCGGCTTCCTGCTCGATGAACTTTGCATATGTTTCTACCTTGTCCCTGTCTTTGGTTGCTCCTATCCTTCGGGCAAAACCCTGGATAGAGATAAGAGGGTTTTTAATTTCATGGGCGATAGAGCTCGCCAGCTCGCCAAGGGCAGAGAGTTTGTTCGCTTTAACAAGTTTTTCCTCAAAAATTCTTATCTTCTCATTTCTTCTCCGCAATTCATTGAGTTTATCTCGGAGGGCATCATAGACCTCATTCAATTCCTGAATATTTGCTTCGAGGAGTTTATTTCTGGCCCGAGAAAGGCTTCTTTCCTCTTCGAGGGCCATTTCAAGCTCTATCTCTCTCTTCTTAGTTGTATCCCTTTCGACGCCCATTTAGTACAACATGACCTCAAACTCGCAAAAATTGTATCCTACTGACCAACTTTTTGTCTGAGTTGACTTCGCCTTTTTCTTAAAGACTGATTCAAGAAGACCAGCAATGATACCGCTTTCCATGTCGCAAAACATTTCTCCGGTATAGACAAATCCTGCACATGTGATGCACTCATAGAGCTTAACAATAATATAGTCCTCTTCCACAACCTGAACCTCGGGAATGCCCACCTTAAGTTCCTTGATCTTTTTCTCGAATTCACCCAGGTCTTTGGCACCGATCATGGCTCCTACCTGTTTTCCCATCATATAGAGGGTTGCACCCGATGTCTCTCCAAGGATCTTTCTCATCCCGATTACACGAAGAATGCGATACAACATGAGGGGGATATTGTCTCCCAGTTGTGGCCTTACTATATGGCTTACCTCTTCGATAGAATACTCTTTCATGTGCCCTCCTTGAGAACCTCAATCAACCGGTCATGGAGAAGTCCGTTGGATGCTACAAGCTCATCACCGTACAGGCTGAAATTTTCTCCCTTGAAATCACTGACGGTTCCACCAGCTTCTTGTACCAGGAGAACCCCTGCAGCCATATCCCACGGTTTGAGTTTCATCTCCCAGTGTCCATCAAATCGCCCACAAGCGATATATGCGAGATTCATTGCTGCTGATCCGTCCCGCCTCACTGCCTGGGCGTGGTAGAGGAAGTTTACAAAGTTGTTGATATTGTTTTTCGTGGATGTGGGGAGGTCGTAGGGAAAGCCAGTGCTGAGCAGGGCTTGCTTCATATCATTTATACTTGATACGTGTATCTTCTCGCCATTAAAATAGGCACCGTGGCCCTTTCGTGAAAAGAAAAGTTCATTAAAGATAGGGTTATAGACAACCCCTACCACCACCTCGCCCTTCACCTCATACGCAATAGAAGTACAGAAGAACGGATAGCCATGGGCATAGTTCGTAGTTCCATCAAGGGGGTCAATAATCCATTTGTTGCGTTTTTCATCGAATACGTTGGCCTTCTCCTCTGCAATGATATAGTCATCAGGATAAGACCTTTCGATGAGTTCGATGATCTTTTTCTGGCAGGCAATGTCAACATCGGTTACGATATCTATTTCACCCTTGTGGTGAATACCGATCCTTTTTTGGAAGTATTCACCCTGTATTCTTCCAGACTCTAAGGCGCAATGTATTGCAAACTCAAGAACCGTGTTCATGGCCTTATTCTACAAATATGCCCGATTAATTTCAACACAATAGCTGTTTTGCAGGGCTTTTCACAAGTTCATTGACAAACGATCGATTATATCCTAATATAAGCTCCATGGCTGATCTCAGGAAAGATCCCGTATCTGGTGATTGGGTAGTGTCGGGCTATAAAAGGTCAAAGGTGAGCGGCACTGGCGAGTGTCCTTTCTGCCCCGGCAATGAACACCTCACGCCAAAAACCATCAGAGAAATCAAAGGTCAGGATGGTGGATGGTTGGTCAGATGCTTTCCTGCGACAAGTCCAATTTTTGCAATAGAAGTTGAGGAACAGAAAAGGGCAGAGGGTCTCTATGACAAAATGGGGAATGTCGGTGCCCACGAAATAGTTGTACTCCATCGCTCGCATACTATTACAATGTCAAATTTTTCCGAAGATGACCTATCGCGTCTTTTTGATATGTATATAGACCGTATACTCGACTTGAAAAAAGATAAAAGGTTTAAATATATCAATATATTTCGGAACCATGGCGAACTTGCAGGCTCATTTCTTTTGCACCCCCACTCCCATATCCTTGCAACCCCTATTATGCCCCAGAGGATCGACCTTGAATTGTCAAATTCGAAAAAACATTTCATGCAGAAAGAACGATGCCTTTTTTGTGACATCCTCAACCAGGAAATACGTCAGAACAAGAGAGTGGTGAGCATCAATGCTCATTTTGTGGCGCTCTGTCCCTTTGCATCAAAATTTCCTTATGAGACCTGGGTTCTTCCCCGTTTCCATGATGACAGCTTTGAAAATCTCACGGATCACGAAATCCGCCATGATCTTATCGTACTATTGCTCGATCTTTTGAAGAGAATAGAAAAGCTCACCAATGCGTATACGGTTGTTCTTCACACCTCTCCAAACATCGTGAAAGGCAGTTTACATGATACGGAGTTTTCTGTGAAAGATTATTTTCACTGGCATTTAGAAATTCTTCCTCGTGATTTCAGATCATCGAAATACAAGAGAGAAGATGAATTTCACGTGGTTTCCATAACACCGGAAGAAGCAACCAATTCTCTCAAAATGCAGAAAGTTTAACAGGGAATGAATAGAATACTTGTATGGTTTTTATTTGGCGTCTTTACAAGCCTTGCACTGCTTATGGTGGTCTTTGGCATTATCTTTATCAAAGACGTCTATGTGCACAGGGCTGAGGCATCGTTCGGCTCGCTTATCTTCGGAGTACTACTCCTCCTGGTTGGCGGCGGAGTCCTTTCATCAACAATCGCTGAGACGGCCCGAAAGCTTTTTCAGAAGTAAAATACAACCTGGCGCACCATGAGGATTAGCATGGTGTCGAGCATTCCCCGCAAACACGCTCATTCCTTTCCAGCGACCCCGCTCGCTCGTGTTCAGCTTTGGAACATATTACAGGGGCTCACGTCGCCCCCTCTACCAGCAAAGCCGTCAGAGCCTCCCCCTCTCGCCCACTGTGTGGGCTGAATTAGAGCTTTGTCTGCGCAAAAGACCAAGCTTCCTCGCCTCTCGACGGTTTGCTTGTGGAATACCGGACGCCCATATTCATGATAAATGCGGCTAAAATATTACTGAAACAGGAACTCCTTTTCTTTCAAAACGTTCCTTCAATAATGAAGCTGTCTGGATAAAATACTCATCCTCAAGATACGGCGCGTGCCCTGTCTTGCGGTAGAGCCCTTTCACTTTGTTCGAATAGTTAAGCCGGTCAATGAGTACTTCATCGACAATACCGGCGAGCATTTCGAATAACTTTTCCAGGTTCAGGGGGAGCATGGGGCCGATGAAGACATACGTTGGAACACCATGATCGTGGAGCATTTTCAACGCCTCAACGCGTGATTTGATGGAAGGAGAGTGTGGTTCAAAGATTTTTTTTACCTCTTCTCTGTCTGTCGTTACTGAGAGGCCGACGGAGATGTCTTCAAAATGCGTGAAAATGTCAATATCGCGAACAACAAGGGACGAGCGCGTCAGGATGTTTATGGGAAACTGGCGCTCCAAGAGGGCTTCAAGGCATCCTCGAGTAACCTGATACGTTTTCTCAGCCGGCTGGTACGGGTCAGTCACCGTGCCGATCAGGACGGTTCCCCGCTGCACTCGCCTGAGCTGGCGTCGTAAAGCCTCCGGAGCATTCACCTTCACGTCAACGAACTCACCCCACGGCTCCATGTGGCCGGTGAAGCGCTTCATGAAGCTGGCATAGCAATACCGGCACCCGTGGGCGCACCCCACATAGGGGTTAATGCAGTAATCATATCCCTCAATGCCGGTTTTGGTGAGTACCGTTTTTACGATTATTTGGTTAATGGTTGTCAAGGATGAATTTTGGAAAAATTATTGCCCCATCGCCAAGCTGTCACGACGCAGACGGGATCGCCTCTCACCTATCGCCTCCAGCTGTACGCTGCTACACAAACATATATTCCATCATCCGGTTAAGCATCTTGCCACCCTTCACCTCTGTCTCGAAAAGGGGAACGATAGCCCTTACCCTGTCCCCGAAGATCTGCCAGATTTCATTCATGTGCTCTTCCTGCATGGCTACGCGGTTTTTGACAAATTCCGGCGAATCTGGGCCTACCTGATTTTTTTGGATGAGTCCGTTCACAAGGACTCCCCCGACAGGGATGCCGAATTCATAGAACCAGTTGATAAACCGGGTAATAACCGCTATGGGCAGTGCCTCAGGGAGGGTAGCGAAGAAAAAGGCTGTTAGTTTCTCATCAGTAAGCAATGCCTGTGCCCTTGCCATGCGATCCTTGAAGGAGAGCAAATAATCAAGCAAGGGGTCCTCTTCTTTCTTTTTTGAAAATGATAGCATCTCTCTTAAAGATTTTGCCTCTTCCCTGCTCTTGAGCATCTTCTCAACCCAGAGAGAATAAACCTTCGACATACCAAGGAGCCTCCGCGCGTTTGCTGTGGGGGCTGTGTCAAAAACATAGAAATCATATTCATCCTTGAACATAATATCGGTCATGTTCTCAAACATTGCCGACTCTTCAAATGCAGGGTTCATGGTAGCAGACTCGATAAACTCATCCGCTTTTGTTGTGAGGTCTGCGAACTTCAGAAACCAGTTGATCTTTTCCCGGATTTCCTGTTTTGACCGTTCAATGGTGTCTTTTGTGTCAATCTCAAAAGCGAAACACCTCTCCTCGTCACAGACAACAGCAGCTTTTCCGAAGACATCTTTTTCCAGGAGGTTTGAAAGGCTGTGGACCGGGTTCGTTGACGCAAGGAGCGTTCGTTTGCCTTGTTTTGCAGCCCACAGAGCTGCGGTTCCCGCCATGACAGTCTTTCCTACACCGCCTTTCCCACCAAAATAAATGTACTTCAAGGTAGGATGATCTTCCATATATTTGGTCATACTGATAGCAACTTGATTCATTGTGTGGCTCCTTAGCTCTCGTTCATTCAAAAATCACCGAACATGGCTTTCGCTGTCTTCTCTATCATACCCAACCCTGTCACATCCCGTTCCATTTCAGGCACCGAGGCAAGGATCTGATCCTTGAAAACCTCGTTAATTACCTTAAGATAATGCTCCTGCATGGTGAGTCTATTTTTCAGATATTCAGGGATATTCTGATCTTTTAGGGATGCTGGCAGGACCCGGTTGATGATGTATCCACTCAAAGGCACATCAAACTTGGAAAAAAGTTCAGCCGCTTTAACGGTGTCGTTGATAATCATCTCCTCTGCAGTAACCACGAAAAAGAAGGCTGTCCTTTGTTTATCGGTGAGGATACTTGAGGATTTGTTGATCCGCTCCTTGATATAAAGGAGCTCATTCAGAATTGCATCCTCGTCCAACTCTTTATCGCGGCGGATGACTGCAGCCACCTGATCGTATTCTCTCATCTGCTGGCGCAACCCGGTGATCTTATCAATCCATGCATCATATACGGACGCCATGCTCAGATAATAGAGGGCATGGCCGAGAGGAACAAGATCATATATGTAATAGTCGTATCCACCTTTCACTACAATATCAACCACTTCATCGAAGATAGCGCTTTCCTCCATTGCGGGCTCTGCTGCCGCAGCCTGGATATAGCTTTCTATCTCCTCAGGGATCTTCTCCATACCATACATATCGAGTATCTTCTGTCGTATTTCCTGCTGGTACTCTTTGACACGACGATCTGCATCGATCTCCTGGGCATAAAGGTTCGGCATGATTTCCGTCGGTCCCTTACCAAAGATATCCTTTTTGAAAATATCGCTGAGAGAAGCCTGGGGATCAACAGAGAATACAAGAACTCTTTTTCCTTTTTTTGCCAGATAATAGGCTGTTGCGGCTGAAAAGGTCGTCTTGCCAAGACCTCCTTTTCCGCCAAACATTATGTATCTCCTATCCGAAAACTGATCAAATATTTTTGCTAATGAAATGGGAACCACCCCCCCTTGTTTAGTTCGGAGCCTAGAGTTCGTAGTTCGGAGTAAAATCCGGAACCCGTAACTCGGAACCCGCAACAGGATTTTATGCTAATGCATCTGTTAAATCTTTCTCCCTCAACATTCTCCGTTTCCACGTTGAAATCTGGGGAACTACATACGGCAAGAGCCTCAAAGAATAATACGGTGGCAGGATGGGAACGCCAAGCATATCCCCCATGGTAATGAGAATAAACAGATGTTCCATGCTGGCCCGTGATTTCAAGGCAAACCGTGCCGAATCATGCGCCGCAACTCCGTATACAAACTCTTTCACAGCCTGGAACAAACCACCTTTTTTCTTTTTATCGTCGTCACCCATAATGCGTATCTCCTTCTATATGTTGGGGTCTAAATCGCCCCCTCTTTTGTTTCGCATTTCTGAAGGACGATCGCTTCGCTTGGACGTCCGTTCTCCCGCTAAAGCGGCATCACTCGGACGAAATGTCAATCAAGGGTTTGTTTTCCCTCGTCCCAGTCCCGCTCTGGCAGGACGATCATCCCTCATCCATCGACTTCGTCCCTTCTCTTTCCGTTCCCTAGGCTTTTGCCGCTACAGCCTGCGCGCGTATCGTTTTATATCGCTTAAAGGCCTTGAACCCTTCCGTTGCTAAAACAAGTGCAGCAAGGACAAGGAATAGTCCCACCAGTCCCATCAGCGTATTACCTATTAATGCCTCTCCCTTCACGGCTCCTGAAAGGACTTTGAAGAGTAAATTGTATGAAGTATAGATTAATGCCGCAATGGTTGTAACAAACATGAAGATCATAGGATAGAAAGCCCAGCCTGCAGATCTTCCTTCAGACATGAGCCACGCCGAAATCAGCATAAGTGCCAGCGAGGCCATGAGCTGATTTGCACCACCAAAGAGGACCCACAGATACTGCCACCACCCCGTAAGCACAAGAACAATACCCAGGATACTTGCGATAAAAGTACCGACATGAGCGTTTCTGAATATCGGGCTTACATCGCTTAAGAGTTCGGAAGTTGCAACCCTCATGAATCGTATTACAAGCTGCATAATGGTTACAGCCAGTACGATCATCATCACGCTCCCATATGCCCTCCCTAAATCGGCAGGCATTCCTAAAGCCCCTAAGAACCTGGAAACGCCTGCAGAAAATATTACACCAGGTCCTTTCTGAATAGCAGCACTATACTCGGCCGGAAGGATCGTACCAGCTATAATGAGCGCAAAAAGTGCCAGCATCATCTCCACGAACATAACGCCTGCGCCAACAGGTCGCGCGTCGAGTTCATTCTCTAACTGACGTGCGGTTCCTGAACTCGACACAATGCTGTGCCAGCCAGAGATTGCCCCGCAGGCTATCGTAACAAACATGATAGGCCAAATAGGACCGATCCTGATATTAAAGCTCGTATAGGCTGGCAAATTAAAATTCGGATGGAGGATTAAGATACCAATCAAACCAAAGAAAAGTCCCAAAAACACAATGTAGGAAGCTACGTAGTTGATGGGAAGAGCAAATCGCCAGATAGGAAGTACCGCAGCAAAATAACAGAAAACAAAGGCTGCTATTGCCCATATCCACCTGCTGTTCGCAAGGTCTGCGCCGATTACTTTGTCTGAAGGGAGTGCCGTACCCACCCATATTCCTATTAGCGCAATCACTACTGTAACGATTGTCGTTAGAATAATGTCTTTCTTCCAACGATAGATCATCTGCCCCGCGAAAACACCTGCTATGGTAAGGAACAACCATGCCATCGGTGCGGCCTTGAGCCCTATGGCGGTACTTACTACAACATTACCAAAGGCACCTGCAATCAAAAGGAGATAAAAATAGATAAACGAGAGTAGGATGATACGAGCTCTAGGAGAAATAAGTTTATGGCTTAGGCCACCAAAAGAAGCCCCTTCATTGCGCATGGCAATCATAGAACTTGAATAATCTTGAACCCACCCTATGAAAAAGGCTCCAGCCAGGATCCATACCAGGGCAGGAAGCCATCCCCATTGAATAGCAATAATAGGCCCGATAATTGGTGCTGCGCCGGCTATGGATTTAAATTGATAGCCGAACAGTATGTTTTTGCTTGTAGGCATAAATTCCACGCCATCCATATACATCTTTGCAGGCGTTGCCCGTTTTGCATCAGCCTTGATAACATTTGTATCAATCTTTTTTGCATATACCTTGTATCCGATGAAAAAAACGGCAAAGCCGATGATAAGAACAATAACTGAATTCATAACAACCCCCTTATTATTAGGCTCTAAAACCTCGAACGGCAGAAAACCTAATCCCCTTTTTATTGCAATACATTCATATATTAAAATTCGTTACTATGTCAAATAAAAATTCCTACGTAATTTTATCAACCTTATGATGCTCTTTGTAATCCCCGTGCATGATGGCTCTGCGATGGTTTTCACACAAGAACTTGACGAAATCTAAGGCAAAAGCTTATATTGATATAAATATTTTATTCGCATTATATAGATTGTTTTGGGAGGATTTTCGATGCCTATATATGAATATCAATGTGAGCACTGTGGAAAACAATTTGAGATTTTCCAAAAGATAGCGGATCCCCCGCTCACTGAATGCCGTGTTTGTAAAGGCAGGCTTAATAAATTAATCTCTCAATGCTCATTCCATCTCAAGGGTACTGGCTGGTATGTGACAGATTACAAGAAGCCAATTGACACCATTGGCAAAAAACCTGCCTCAGTACCTGAAAGCAAGGAAACCATAGCGTCGGAAGCAAAGACTGAAGCCAAAACAGAAACAAAAGCTGATGCCACACCATCGACTAAAGAAAGCTCATCAACTGTAACAAGCGGAGGAATATAACAATGCACGTTGGAGATAAGGTAAAATTCACATTTGCAAAAAAAGAAATGGAAGGGCAGGTAGTCAAGTCATTTTCAAAAACGGTTTACATAAAGGCAGATTTCCCAAAAGATAAGGGAAAGATCATCAAACGGAAGATAAGCGAGATAAAACCATAGGGTAAGGTTATGGGCAAGGGGCTATAGGTAAGACTCATTACCCACTGCCTCGTGCCTATTGCCTGCCCGATGTATAATAATCCTGCAGTGCCTTCACCCGTAAATTTCCTCGTTTCATGCTTTCAATCGCATTGACTACGGCCTGGGCGCCAGATATGGTAGTAGTGTAAGGAATCTTATACTGCACAGCGTTTGCCCGTATAGCAATCTCATCAATCTTTGGATTCCTGCCCCTCGGGGTGTTGATGATGAGGCTTATCTCGCTATTCTTGATCATATCAACAATGTGTGGCCTTCCCTCAGATACCTTGTTGACAAATCGAACATTAAGGCCACTGTTAACAAGTATTTTTCCTGTCCCTCTCGTTGCAATGAGAGTAAATCCAAGGTCTGACAGTTTTTTTGCGATAAATACGACATTCCTTTTGTCTTTATTTTTTACTGAAAGGAGTACATTCCCTTGGGAGGGAAGGTTCTGCCCAGCCCCGAGCTGTGCTTTCCAGAAAGCCTCACCGAAAGTAGCATCAATACCCATAACCTCTCCGGTAGACTTCATCTCAGGACCCAAAATGGTATCAACGCCAGGGAAACGGTTAAAGGGAAATACTGATTCCTTTACCGCTATATGCTGTATCTCGACTTCTTTTTCAATCCCCAGATCTTTTAACTTCATTCCCACCATAAGTTTTGCTGCCACCTTTGCCCATTGAATGCCAGTAGCCTTGCTTACAAATGGGACGGTTCTGCTTGCCCGGGGATTCACCTCGAGTACATACAGGGTGTCATTTCTGACAGCATACTGAATATTCATGAGCCCAATCACATTGAGTTCTTTGGCGAGCTGATAGGTGTACGTTTTTATCCGTTCTATAACATCATCGTCCAGAGAGTAAGGCGGCAATGCGCATGCACTGTCCCCCGAATGAATACCTGCCTCCTCAATGTGTTCCATGATCCCTGCCACAACACACCGTTCGCCGTCTGCAACGGCATCGACGTCTATTTCAAGGGCATCCTCAAGGAATTTGTCGATGAGGATTGGCCGTTCCGGAGATGCCTCTGCTGCCTTCTCCATAAATGCGGCGAGATCGTTTTCGGTATAGACAATTTCCATTGCCCTACCGCCGAGAACATATGAGGGCCGAACGACAACAGGGTATCCAATGGTATTCGCCACCTCTTTTGCCTCCTGGAAGGTTACAGCTATTCCGTTTTCAGGCTGGGTGAGGTTGAGCTTCTTTAAGAGGAACTTGAACTTATCACGGTCTTCAGCAATATCAATGCTCTCCGGTGTGGTGCCGATAATGGGGACACCGGCTTTTTGCAGAGGAACAGCAAGATTGAGGGGCGTCTGTCCGCCGAATTGTACTATCACCCCGTCAGGTTTTTCCTTGGCAGCAATGTCAAGCACATTTTCGAGGGTAAGGGGTTCGAAATAGAGTTTATCCGACGTGTCGTAATCGGTGCTCACTGTCTCGGGGTTGCTGTTAACCATGATTGTTTCATAGCCAAGGTCCTTCAGCGCAAATGCCGCGTGGACGCAACAGTAGTCGAACTCAATACCCTGGCCAATCCTGTTCGGGCCACCGCCAAGGATCATGATCTTCTTTTTCTCAGACCCCCTCGATTCGTCTTCCTGTTCGTATGTCGAATAGTAGTAAGGGGTATAGGCTTCGAACTCTGCAGCGCAGGTGTCCACAAGCTTGAAAACGCTTTGGACATTTTGCTCCATCCTCAATTTCCTTATAGCCTGCTCGCTCTGGCCAAGAATGTCTCCGAGTTGCCTGTCAGAAAAACCGTACCTTTTCGCCTGCTTCAAAAGCTCCACAGGGAGAATAGCTTCAGGTTCAGATGAAGCGGATAGGCTTTTCTTGTGTGCCTCAAGTTCCCGTTCAAGCTGAATGATCTCTTCCATGTTCTTGAGAAACCATTTGTCGATATAGGAAAGATTGAAGATCTCATCAATTGTCATGCCATGCCTCATGGCGTGACGCACATAAAAGATTCTATCCTTGTTAGGTATGAGAAGCTTCTTTTTAATAAACTCGGGGTCATCCAATCCCGGAAGCCTTTCATCGGCCACGCCGAACACTCCTGTCTCAAGGGACCTGAACCCTTTCTGAAGGGCTTCCTTGAATGTCCTTCCGATAGACATGGCCTCTCCTACAGATTTCATGGAAACAGTAAGGGTATCATCAGCCCCTCTGAATTTTTCAAAGGTAAACCGGGGGATCTTTACGACACAGTAATCTATGGTTGGCTCAAAGGATGCCGGTGTTTTCTTCGTTATATCATTGGGTATTTCATCGAGGGTGTACCCTATGGCAAGTTTTGCGGCGATCTTCGCGATGGGAAAACCTGTGGCCTTCGAGGCAAGTGCTGAGCTTCGGGAAACCCTCGGGTTCATCTCAATAACCACCATGCGACCATTGTCAGGATTAACAGCAAACTGTACGTTTGAACCTCCTGTTTCAACACCAATTTCCCGTATGATTGCAATGGCTGCATCACGCATAGTATGGTATTCCTTGTCGGTCAATGTCTGGGCCGGAGCCACGGTGATGCTGTCTCCGGTATGGACACCCATAGGATCGAGGTTTTCAATGGAACAGATAATTACGACGTTATCCTTTTTGTCCCTCATGACCTCAAGCTCAAATTCCTTCCACCCGATGACCGACTCCTCGATGAGAATCTCGCTAATCATGCTGCTCTCTAAGCCCCTTTGGGCCAACACATCAAACTCCTCTCTATTGTAGGCAACTGATGCACCCGTGCCACCAAGGGTATAGCTCGGCCTGATAATGAGAGGAAAACCGACTTCACTGGAAACCTTTCTTGCTTCATCCATGGTATACGCAAGACCGCTCCGGGGAACTTCGAGGTTGATCTTTTCCATCGCCTCCTTGAACTCTTCCCGGTCTTCTGCCTTTTTGATTGCCCTGTAGTTTGCACCGATGAGCTCGACTTTGTACTTTTCCAGGATACCCCGATCC
>JGI12104J13512_1000473_pt1 | contig 36329 bp, 30 predicted proteins | sample TerdegcTABiofilm_FD_13512 | JGI IMG/M metagenome (IMG submission 13512)
GAAGACAATGAATCCTGGATTGTGGAACGTCGGGATTAATAAACCCTTTTTAGCTGAATTCCAATTTTTTTTCCATGATTGATTCGTGATTATTCGGCCATGTTACAGGCCGGCGCGATCCAGAATGAGCGTAGCAAGGGCCTCTGAAGACTCGATTGGGAAATCGGTGGGTTTTAGGAACCGTCCAAACAGGTCTCCGGTATTACAGACGACAAGTCCGCCAACCGAAATGTTGCTTTCAGAACCTTTTGGTAATCCTGCAAACACTTCATCCACGGAGGATACCGGAAATTTTACTCCTTTCATCGCTTCAATCCACTTGGAGAACAATTCATCACGCATACCCATAGGAGGTATCTATATTACCCAGACACTAATAATTTACGAAATGTGTCCGACGAATACCAGATGATGGAATGGATTTTCCACAGACCTGTTCAAACAATCACATACACCATAATCGGTCCGGCCAAAATACCGGATTTAACGCCCACACATAAAAAATTCTGATATCATGCACATTCCTCATCATAATGAATCTTCAGAAGGTGAAAGCCGTACATATGAAACTATCATTTCAGACTATTATGCATCGCAGCGTATTTTGAAAGAAATTCATAAAGGGGCCGGCTGTCCCATATGCGGAAGTACCGGAGGGCAATCAAAGTTATCACGACATGCACACGTGTGTGAGTCATGTCTTCAGAAGATTGAATCTGATAGATTAATCATCGAGGAACATCTTTTTCAAAAAGCAGTTCGAATGGAGAAGATCAGTTCAAATGAAATTCCTTTTTTAATATCACTTCCAGACCAGGAAAAATATAATCTCCTATTCAGATTCTTTCAAAAGCAAACTGAAATCGGTCAAAAGGAAACGCTTGGCCTGGTCAGAACATTTGTCGATCTTCTTCAGATTCCAACAGATACGGATTACTTTTTCGAAACTTTTTATCCCCGGTATCTAAAAGAATTCACAACGAAACCCGGACTACTCCCGCGTTGGTGTACTGACGTTCCGATTGGTCTTCGTGAGATTAGAAAACCGGGAGAGATGATCCATTACATAGACACGATGGTTATTTTTGACCAGAAAGAAGTGTTCACAAAGAGAAAAACCGGAAAACTTTTTACCCTGACCTGGGGAAGGGATCGCATTTACTCTCATGCCAAAGCTGGTGAAGAGACCGAATGGGAGTATTTCGAGACCTATCGTGGAACCGTAGTCATATCATCCGAACGGATAATTCCCTTCCTATCAGATGGGACATACCCATTTGTCTTCCTCAATGCACGGATCACAAAACTTATTGTGAACCCCGATGGTGTGGAGATATTCATTGACGGTCATGACCGACCCTATTGCATTACAGGAATGAATCAGAACAGAGGGTGGAATATCAGGTTCTGCCTGGAAAACCTGGTAAAAATAGGGACTGTTATCGAAGAAAAATGAGTTAAGGGATTAATCCGGAACTTTTCTTTTTTTCCGAATTTCCGATCGATACCACATTCTCTCGAATCTATGAAAAAACAGAGATATTCGAGATAAGGGCTGCCTCTTTTCCAACATACGGGGATGAGGAAAGTTTTTGCATTATTTCTTTTCCCATAAGAAGTTCTGCTTCTGCTTCAGGGGTTGTGATATTTTCTGCTCCGGTCATGAGCATTTCAGACCTGCAGAGATGTGTATATGCATTGCATATCTCCTTATTATCAGACAACCTTATAGCAGGTTATACCACTGATCTGGAGGAGGATCTTGCAGACAATATTGTGAAGCAGATTACTGTAATAGACCAGATCGTTGATAAACTTGACAAAGGATGGATTGAATCTGAGAAAATCCGCAATTTCCTCATGAAGCATTACGGTATTGGATAAGGAAAAAGGAATATCTTACAGAGATCTGGTGATTTACATGGTATTCAAAGATTTTTCATTTGATTTCAACCCGAAAAAAACAGGAAGAAATGGGTCAAAACCTGCTGACTTGGTTATAATGAACGCGGAAACCCTGACCTGTGATGATAAAAACCCTCATGCTGAAGCAGTAGCGGTGAAAAACGGGGTGATCACCTATGTTGGTGATGAGACAGGAATGGAAGATTATGTGGGCCCTGATACGGAGATAATTGATGCCAATAAGAGGACATTAACTCCCGGATTTGTGGATAATCACTGTCATGTTATCTGGATTGGTGCATTAACAGGGCTCATGACAACAGAACTATTTAATTGTGATTCTTTGGAAGAATTTGAGGCTGCGCTGAAAAACCACCGCTTGAAAAACCCTGATCTGCCAGTTTTAATGGGTGTGGGATGGAGATATCATTACCTGCCACAAAAAACACCAACGATTAAATTTCTGGATTCACTCATAGAAGATATACCAGTTATTTTAATGTCGTATGATGGTCAGGCAGGATGGATAAATTCTGTTGCCTTGAAACTGATGAAGGAGAGAAATCCCCTTGCCTTTACAAAACTGGCACCCGCTGTCGATGAAAAGACCGGTGATTACCTTGGAATATTCAGACATTTTCATGCCTTTGATATCTTTGACTACTTTTCCAGAGATGAATTAGGAAAGGCTGCCCTGGAAAAAATGGAGAGAAACATCTCTCATGTTCTGCAGGAAGCGCTCTCATTCGGGGTAACCACCATGAATGATGTGCAGATCTATCCGTCATTTATTCCGGGGATTCTTGAATTCAGGGATAAAGGTGGGCTTGACCATGTCAGGGTCTGCTGTTCGTATTATATCAGTCCCCATGATTTAAAAGATGTGGAAAAACTGAAAAAAGATCTTGAATCATGGAAGGAAGTAGGGCATAAAGAGTCAGACTCCCATCTGAAAATGGGATCATCTCTGAAATTTTACATCGATGGTGTTTTCAGCAACCGGACCGGGTTTCTCCTGGAACCCTACTCTGATGATCCCTCAAGCTATGGTGAGGAGGTCTGGAGTCAGGACGAATTCGACCGGGTGATAGAAATCATCGATAAGATGGGTTTTCAGGCATGTACCCATTGTTGTGGTGATGCTGGTATCAGACGGATCGTGAATTCATATGAACGTGCGATGCAGGTGAATGGAAAGAGAGATGCCCGGCACCGGCTTGATCACTGTGAATTACCACAAGTTGGAGAGATGGAGAGAATGCAGAGGCTGGGACTCTACGCTGCAATGCAGCCAAACCATTTCTTTGCAGATGAGAAGGTAGAAAAAGCCCTCGGACGGAAAAGACTGAATGGGTACATGCCATACCGCAGTCTGGAAAAGGCAGGAGTTCACCTCTCATTTGGAAGTGACTGGTGTGCAGGTCCGATCAATCCCATGTATGGTTTATTGTTGGCGACAATGCGTTTTAATTACAAAGGAGACACAGACGGGGGTCCGGATGAGGCTATCAGCGTTGAAAATGCCATTCGGCACTGGACCATCGACTCAGCCAGAGCCATGTTTATGGAAGATTGCGTTGGATCAATAGAAGTAGGGAAATATGGAGATATGGTTTTGTGGAATCAAGATCTCTTAAAAATTACTTCATTATGGTTTTTACTTACACATGACCTTGAATTAGGGAAATTAGACGATTTTGTTGATATCACGTTTGTAGAGGGTAAAACAGTATATATCAAGAGTTGAGATTAATTAACTTTTTATAGTTTTTTCAATCAAAGACAATCTGGTACTCTCTCATCCCCATAATGATGATTCATCAGATTCCCCATTTTATTCTCAACTCACAATAATTTTCAGAAAGAGAGAAATCTACAGATCAATATTTTTCGATCACTCACACCCATCAGGTCATTCCGAAACCTGCATTGATGCAACTTCTCCCTCGCCATGAACACCGGCGGAGTGATTGCACCTTCATTCCTAAAAACCTCTCAAAAACCGGTTGCAACCGGTTGCAACAATGAATTTCAGTTATTTCACCAGGAGGAATTCAGAGCAGACGAAGATCCCGTCATAAACTTTCTTCTGTCCGGACTAGTAACAACAGATACCAAATGTCAGGATTACTCCGTATCTTTTACGAGGTTGTTTATTTTTTATTTATCAGAAGAATCGTATAAGAAATTAATTTCAGACTGTTTTTAAACGGTTTTATCTACAGACCTTATACACTGTTTCATTCAATACTGGTATGTCACGGGGAGACCGAGCAGGCATGGAACATATCCGGGCACACAGGTCTGGATCATCTGTGCTTTACTCTCCGGTAGAGAAGATGTATCTGCGATATGCATGTCCTCCTACATTGCAATAATCTCAATCCTTCTCATAACCGGAGAGACCACCCGGGTATCTGCCCGTTACTACTCCCACCAAAAAATTCCCACAGGAACTAACAGATAACCCCTATGGCCTGGCAGGGTGTCAGGCCTTTCCTCCTACAAACAGGGCATTCTGAACGCTCCACCCCTAATCAGATCACGAGGTAAAAAAATGATTTCAAAGAGCAGATTCAGCACAAAGTACAATGAAAACCAGATAACCCTTATCAACTATCTGAAAACCCAGCTTCATAATGGAAGGTGTTTTCTGAAATCAAAATATATCGCAAAAGAGCTTGGCTTGTCCTCCAAGGAAGTCGGAACCAACATGGCGATACTCTCAGAAATCTGTCCCGAATTCACTATCGAGCGATACAGCTATTCAAACAGTACAACCTGGCTTTTAACTCCGGGAAACTCCCAGGGTTTTCAGAGAAGAATGGAATCTCCGGTTGCAACAGTCTGACGTGCACTATACTGCTTCCCTATCCACACTCTTTTTTCACTATTTCCAATGTTCTCATAGACCAGTCCTGTAGTCATATCACCATTACAAAGTTCATAAAAACCATAGTGTTCCATCTTTAAGAAGGAAAGGAACGATGACACCAAAGATCCTGGCATCACCATTCAAATACATTCAGGGACCTGGCGAACTCTCCAGAATATCAGATCATATATCAGGATTTCGTGGACCATTTCTCTTTGTCATGGGTATGTTTGCCTACCAGAATCTGAAAGGGATTATCGAAAAGAGTTTTCAAGGTTCCGGTTTGACGTTGGTTTTTGAACAATTCCAGGGGGAGTGTACGAAAAAAGAGATTGACAGACTCCGGGAGGTTTTCAGGAACTCTCATTGCACAGTGGTCGTCGGGGCCGGTGGAGGCAAAGCTCTTGATACAGCAAAAGGTGTTGCGTATTATGAAGACGTTCCGGTCATATCGATACCCACCATTGCCTCAACGGACGCCCCGACAAGTGCTATATCAGTTACCTATACCGAAGATCACGTGTTTGACGGAAATCTGCTTCTCCCTAATAATCCGGCTGTAGTTCTGGTAGATAGTGAAATAATTGCAGAGGCCCCGGTCAGGTTTCTTGTTGCCGGCATGGGTGATGCATTATCCACATATTTTGAGGCACAGGCAAATGCTGCATCAGGCCATGATAATTTTGCCGGAGGAAAGGGTACAAACACATCACTCGCTCTGGCGAAATTATGCTATGACCTCCTTATCCGTGATGGAGTGAAGGCAAAAGAGTCTGCACTTCGACAGGAATGTTCGCCGGAGCTTGAGAATATAATAGAAACAAATATCTATCTAAGCGGAGTCGGATTTGAAAGCAACGGTCTTGCCTGTGCTCATTCGATATACAACGCTATGACCGTCCTTCCCCAGTGTCACCATCGGTATCATGGGGAACTTGTCGCATTCGGAACTATAGTTCAGATGGTTCTGGAAAACCGATCTGAAGATGAACTAAGTGAAGTTTTCCAGTTCTGTACGAGTGTGGGGCTCCCCGTTAGCTTTGACGGAATTAGTGATGATCTCCTGTCTCATGATGATGTATGGAAAGTTGCTCACGTTGCATGCAGTCCGGAAAACTTTATGGATAGTGAGCCATTTGACGTGACAGAACAGATGGTTTTTGACGCAATCATAAAATCAGATGAACTCGGAAGGCAATACCTGGAAAATATCCGGTAGTGCTCCGGTTCATATTTACCTATTTTAGCCCGGAAAGTGAGAATCCTAGTTACAAGAGACTATGGTTTTACCTGTTAATCGGTTCTAACACGCCAACCCGGTTTCCTTCCGTATCAATTATCGCCACATACATACCAATCCCAGAAATTAAAACCGGTTCTCCAATGATGGACCCCCCGGCATCAGATATTTTTTTCATGGCCTGTCTGATATCACCAACCGCGATGACAACAGAGGGGCATTGGGGCATGTCAGGTCCTTTTGGAAAAAACCCACCATTAATTCCACCGGAACGAAGAGGCATGTGATCATTATCAGTCTCTATTGTCCCAGCCAGTATGTATTCACCCATCTCTTTTCCAAGGAGCTGCATCTGCCAGCCAAAAGCCTGTGAGTAAAAAGAAGCAACACGATTGCTGTCCTCATAAGGCATTTCAAAATGAACAACCGGATCCATATCAGTCATGGTAGTACCTCCCAATGAGAATGAGAGATATTACCAGTTCATACTAATAAAGTGACCTTACCCAGAAAACATAGAAATCAAAAATTTTTCGGTCTGGAAATCCGGTCGCTATCATGGGATCTCATACGGAGAATAAACCCTCTTGAATCCACCTATCTGTCATTCTTATATTCGAAGCCGATTTCCAGAACTACCCGGTTCTTCATACCTATCACAATAATTTCGTATCAGAGCCCGCCTTCAGGTTTTGGCATTGGAGGGAGCATGAACCTGAGGTACCAGAATATCACTCCAATGACTAAACTGATGAGCACCATGTACCAGCCAAATTCCCCAAGCATTTCCCCTCCCGCTTTTGTAACTGCCGTCAATGAGGGATACACCTCCTGGGTGAAGAAATTATCACATCCATGGAGAAGAGCAGCCGGCCAGATACTACCTGAACGAAGGCGAATCCATGCAAACAGGGTAGACCCACCAATCATTGAGAGGAAAAAAATGATCAGCGAATACAAAAGCCCTCCCTGACCGCCATATCCTCCGGCAAGCATTACCGGCACATGCCAGCAAAACCAGATAAACGCGGAGATGAGAGCAACCCAGGTAAATGATGTTACTCTTCCGAGCTCTGGAACGAGCAGTCCCCGCCACCCGATCTCTTCACCGGTTGCCGATATAATACTCCAGATAAGACCGGTTATGAGTGCTCCCATCATTGGAAGCGCAATCATTTCAGTTGCCTTTTCTGATAAGAATGGTGCGATACCGGTTACCCAGGCTGTCCCAAACATGATAAAACCTGTCAGAACCGGAATAATCATAGCAATAATCCACCATCTGAATTCACCAGTCTTCCATCCCATCCCTTTAAAATTTCCCTGAAATACAAAACGAGTGAGGAGTGCAGCAATCCCCGGGCACCACATGAGAAGAAACATGGAATGGTGGAGAATTCCGTTTTCTATAGCCCATTGTGGTTTAACTGCAATCAGGTACCAGAATACGGAGGAGAATGCAACCACAAGGATAAGATATGCAATTATCACCCGTTTGGGATCGGTTTTCAGATGATGATCGGCAAGCTCTGTCATACATGATACTAGAAAAATAACATCATAATTCTTTCTGCCATCTGCTTTTTCTGATATTCCGGGGGAATTAATTAAACTCATTGTCATAAAATAACTGACAGTTATGAAATAACCAATAGTTATATTATAACTTAATGATAACAATATGTGAGGACTTCACTGGTGCGGAACAAGCACAATCTCATGGATGAAAATGTCGGACAATTTAAGAAAAAGTTACAAAAACGAGATGGCTATCATGAGACATAACGCACGGTTTGCAACCCATTTATTGCAATCCCAGTACCCTGTACCAGATCAGCTCCCGGATGATGCCTCCCTTGTGTTTCTCCATACCGGCAAGATCTTCGTACCAAAAGGGGGAAAATCAATCATTCTTGAGAACAGATCTCCGGATATCCCTCGAGACCTCATGAGAAATGCGATGTATCTCGGTCACCGGGGGTCGCAGGTGTATTATGCAATCACAATTCCAGATGGTATAACTTTTCTCAAAGAAGGATTATTTTATGGAGTCCGGGAACTGTTCGGGCTCATTCCGGACGATGAACTTGCGATTGCAGGACTTGCAACACAGATGATCCATTATGATCAGACCACCCGCTTTTGTGGAAGATGCGGTACGGCAACTGTACCCTCACAGATCGAGCGGGCAAAAATCTGTCCATCCTGTTCCCAGATCATCTATCCCCGGCTATCGCCGGCAATCATTGTCCTGATTCAAAACAAGAACGCAATCCTCATGATCAGAGGGAGTAATGCTCCATCAGGACGATATGGCCTTATTGCCGGTTTTGTTGAACCCTGTGAAACAATTGAACAAGCGGTCCACCGGGAAGTCCGTGAGGAGACTGGAATTACGATTAAAAATATCCGGTATTGTGCCAGTGAACCATGGCCCTTCCCTGATTCCCTCATGTTTGGATTTATTACTGATTATGATGATGGAGAAGTTTCTCCTGATGGGAAAGAGATCAAAACCGCCGAATGGTTTCACCGGGACCAATTGCCTGAACTGCCTCCACGATTTGGCATCACACGAACACTCATCGACGAATGGATCGAGGGTAGGTTTGATCAGGTAATCACGAGCAGAGAATGAAAAGAAGGATAAAATGAAGAAACTATCCGTTGTTGCGTTTAATGGAAGCCCCCACAAAGATGGGAACACATCCATCCTGATCCGGCATATTCTGACAGAACTAGAGCATGAAGATATTCACACTGAATGTATTCAGATTGGTGGACTACTGATTCGTGGCTGTTCTGATTGCCGGAAATGTTTCGAAAATAAAGACATGCAATGTGTATTTCGAGATGATTGTGTGAATGAATGCATTCAAAAAATTGTACACGCCGATGGAATTATCCTTGGCTCACCGGTGTATTTTCTCGACATCACTCCTGAAATGAAAGCTCTGATAGACCGTGCAGGCCTGGTTGCCAGAGCAAATAACGGACCTTTCAGGCGTAAGGTGGGGGCTGCAGTAACAGCGGTCCGAAGATCCGGTGCCACTCATACCATTGATACCATGCTCCATTTCATGTTGCATAGCGGAATGATTCTGACAGGAAGCCCGGTAATTGGGATCGGGCTTAACAAAGGCGATGTCCTGGCAGATCATGAAGGTATTGCACGGGCAAAGGAAGCAGGACAGAATATGGCATGGCTGCTAAAAACGATCAAATCAACAGAACAAACAGAGGATAACTTATGAACATTGAAACTGTAAAACTGGTTAGTTTCTCTCCGACCGGAACTTCAAGAACCGTCATTGAGAACATTGCACAGGGATTAAACCCTGACAGAGTAGAACATATTGACATTACCATCCCTGATGCGAGAAAAGAACCGCTCAGGACATCAGATCATGACCTGCTCATTATCGGAGTTCCGGTATACATGGGGAGAATTCCAGCATTACTGACCGACTGGCTGAATGCAATCAAGGCTGAAAAAACTCCAACAGTATGTGTTGTCGTCTATGGAAACCGGGTCTATGACGATGCACTCCTTGAACTCAGGGATTTTATGATAAAAGGCGGATGCATACCGATAGCCGGTGCAGCATTCATCGGAGAGCACTCATTCTCATCACCTGAAGTTCCAACAGCCCATGGTCGTCCGGATGCAGAAGATAAACAGCAGGCAGTGGTATTTGGAGAACAGATAAAGCAGAAACTACGAAACATATCAGATATCTCCCAAATATCCGAGGTTCAGGTTCCCGGTGTTTCACCCTACCGGGGAGATACAACATTATGGACGGTTGATTTCCTCAATGTGAATGATGACTGTACACAGTGTGGATTATGTGCTCAAAACTGTCCGGTGGGAGCGATTGATCCTCAAAATCCCCGTTTAATTCATATGGAAAAATGTATCACCTGCTGTGCATGTATGAAAAATTGTCCGGAGCATGCCAGAACGATGAAACCAGGGCTTGTAAAGGATGCACAAGTACGACTTCATACGCTCTATAATGAACGAAAGGAGCCGGAAATCTTCATATGATCTATTCGCCCGATACTCTGGTTTTCATTGTTGACAGGACGATGAGTTCATCATACCTGCGAGTATTCGTTCATTTCATTCAGGAGTTGTGAGGGGATGGGAATATCAGAGAGAAGACAACGGGAAAAAGAACAGAGAAAGACAGATATCATAGAAGCAGCAGAACGTCTCTTTTTTTCCCGAAGATATGAAGAGGTCTCCATGGATGATATCGCCCGTGAAGTCGAATTAAATAAGGCGACTCTTTATCTGTATTTTGAGAATAAAGAGGCTCTCTTTGCTACAATAGTTCTACGTGGTGTGGAAATTCTCAAAAAGAAATATACAGAGTGCATGGAGAAAGAGGCACCAGGAATAGTCAAGGTAGCCCTGATGGGTCAGGCGTATTACCAGTTTTCACAGGAATATCCGGATTACCTCCGGCTCATTCATTTTTACGGGTCTGAACGTTTTTCAAAAGAAAATCCATATACCACTGATATTGGGAAGGGATATGGTACCTGCCGTCTTATCTTGTGTGATGCCATTCAGGAAGGAATCAATGACGGTACTATCAGGGCAGATCTTGATCCATTCCTGACCTCGATGTATCTGATGATCTCGTTTATGGGTATCCTTTCGCTTGAAAATAAATGGAAAAATGTCATTGAAGCGGAAGGATTTAGTAATGAACAGTTTTCCAGTGAATTTTTCCGGTTTATTTTACCGTCAATCGCTTCAGATATGAATGCACACATGAGAGATAGCAGGGCTTTTGAGTCCTTCGGATTTTTCCTAACGAAACCGGCAATGAATGAAAGGAAAAAAGACAGTCAATAATGGAAATTGTTCATGAATCTGTCACCAATCATTCGTCCTGGCATCAATGAAGGAGAAAAAATTCTACACGCATTACAGCATTCCCTTCATTTTCCTAAATCAAAGCCCCATCTCTCTATTCATACAAATGACACTGAAAAAGATCCGATATAAGGGTCTGATACTCATTTTTCAGGTTTTTTTAAAATCGCATAGCCAAGTATTTTTTTCTCTGCCATCACCATCAGGTACATGAATTTTTATCGATATTTCCTGTTCCTTGGATGCATTCTGACATCGTTCATTCTATCAATACCGGTTTTGGGAGACGATGGCCCGGTTATGCTCGTTACGGTATCCGGAAATGAATCAATTATTTCAGAGCCCGAGCCTGGTATCTATCAGGCGGAAATTCAGAATATTAACACCAATGCAACCGTAACACTGGAAGGAAAGACAATTGAGATTCCGATCTCATTTGCTCTTATTTCAAATTCCAGTGCCGGAGCCATCGAACTTGTAAATAACGAAGGGGATGCTTTGATATTCATGATCCAGACAACAGATCTGGAGTATGTTGATAAGAACCAGACTATGCGATTAGAGATGGTTCCACAGGAGTATTCCGATGGGACCCGGGTGACACCAGATAACCAGACGATATCTGACATTCTACCAGGCTCTTACACCCAGACAACTGTTACACTGGAATTTCAAAGTCCTGTAGTTTCCAATGATCCAGATAGATTTTGCTGTTCTTTTGATCAGATAAACCGGAAAGCATGCCAACCAGCACGTCCACTGTGCGGCTATTAACCCAGAAAATTCTCATAAGTATTTAAAACCATGGAATCACCACAAGGCGAAGCGTTCAAAGAATGCGAGAACAGAACCATGATGGACCACCTCTCAGCCAGGATGGTTCTTCAGGAGATCAGGGGAGATATCTACCAGTATCTATGCACTCCCCTCAAGCGTAAAGAGATAAAAACCGATCTGTATAAGAAATTTGTTTTCCTTCAGTCTCTGACATCAGGATGTATTCGTTCCAGTCAGGAACCTGCGAATAATGGGTCATCCCAGGACTATTGCAGATTATTAACAGCATTGGAAGACCTCATGTATGATGCTCTTGACGAGATTGATCATGATGAAGAACAGGCAATTGTTACTTCTCTGAATGACGGACCACTCTATCAAAAACTCCAGGAGATAGATGTATATCTTTCAACGGTACCCGGTTCATCCAGGACAAATGAATCACCGGGTGAAGATGACCATCTGCAGGTACAGGTAAATGCCCTTTTTACCGTCATAGAACTCATCGGAGCCATTGCAGTCCTGTTCCCCGGAGTTTTTGTATCAATCGGTGTTCCTGCTACGCTTGCGAAATCCATTCCCATGCTCAGCCATGTGCAAAAGGTTTATCCAGGTGTCCAGATGGTTCTTGACCGGAAACAGGAGATCATGATCCTGGTCGGAACAATGGCATCATTTGCAGGAGGTATGCAGAAGAATGCCACTCAATTACTTCGGCAGATGGCAACTGATGAACATTTAAAGAATATCTCCGTCGTCGATGAGACTGGTAAGACCATCCAGGCATCGGACCTAATTCAATATGCTCTGGAACTAAAAGCCGGGCAGAATAGGCAAATCGGAGATGAGTCAGGGAATGAACCATCAGAAATCAGGAACGAACAATCCCCCGATCCTGAACCGGAGGAGGATCTTATCCGGAAATTTACGCGGCTCATGAACACCCTCACAAACCCTGTCGGTGATACAATAAAAACAGCTGATCAGATTGCACACCAAAATATTCAGGCACGACTGGATGATGTATCACGTGGAAAAGACATTTTCTTTCAGATTCCCCTGACAATATCAGATGTAGGAGTGAAGGTGGGGACAGATATCAGCACGAGGATGAAAGAACTATCAGAGAAGGTTGGCACAATCACCGGGAAAGATACAACTGATAGTGAGAAGAAGTAATATCGTTGTGATTTCTGGCAGATACTGGTTCATGCATAATGTCAGAGAAACCAATCAGATTTTTACTTTCGACCAGAAATTTTCCCTTTTCATCCACATCATTTCAGAGAATTCAAACTCCCCCATGGTTTTTTTTAGAATCGAACGAAAATAATTCATAAAAAATTCAATTGATCATCCATACTGACATATACAAAAGGAGTGAGTGATACCAGGGGGGAAGAGACTCACAATCATTATTATCACATTCATCATATTGAAAAAGCAGGATTCTGTTCTGTCCGGATGCGAACCATGGAGAAGGAATGTATCATTAATACCGACATAATCCGCATTTTTCAACTGACAAGGAGAAACTATGACAAAACTTGAACCTGAAACTGATGGAACACAAGAAGTGTTCTCCTTTGCATCACTCTCTCTGGAAGATCTTCAGGAGCAATTTCACACTTCATTATCAGATGGCCTGTCAGACAAGGATGCCGGAGCAATCATTCTAAGAGATGGGTTAAACGAGATTACGGCTACGCAGGTTACATGGTGGGAGATTGCAATCCGGCAGTTCACCTCTCCTTTTATCTATCTCCTCCTGGTCGCTGCAGGTATTGTCTTTGCTATCGGAGAACATATCGATGCAGCAATCATTGTTGGATTTGTATGTATCAACGCTGCTCTTGGTTTTTACCAGGAATATAAATCCGAACAATCGCTTCGGGCTTTAGAGCAATATCTCAATCCACGAAGCAGGGTGAAACGGGACAATGAATGGCATACCATCGAGTCCCGGAATCTGGTCAGGGGAGATATTATCAGTCTCGTAACCGGTGATGCCATTCCTGCAGATCTCCGGATAATACAAACCAGCCATCTTGTCGTGAATGAGACCACCCTGACCGGGGAATCTGTTCCCGTATTAAAACATGCTGAAACGCTCACATCACAGCCGAAAAATATTTACGACAGTCATAATCTTCTCTTTAGCGGGACATCGGTTGTGGAAGGTGAGGCAACCGCCCTGGTTCTAGAGACTGGTACACGCACAACCATGGGAAGGATTGCTAAACTGACCGTAGAGACAACAAAAGAGAGTGAGTTTTCTAAAGGAATCAACAGATTCAGCAATTTTATCTTACGGATGATCCTGATCACCCTGGTCTTCATTTTCCTTGCTAACCTTATCATCAAGGGAGAGAACGCAGATATCTTTGAACTGGTTGTCTTTTGTATCGCCCTTGTAGTGAGTGTTGTGCCAGAAGCTCTTCCAGTGGTAACCACGGTCTCCCTTTCCAGAGGAGCTCTTCAGCTTGCAAAGCAGGAAGTTATTGTAAAACGGCTCACCGCAATTGAGGATATCGGAAGTATTGAGGTGCTCTGTTCTGACAAGACCGGGACCTTAACCGAAAACTCTCTCAATGTCACCGGCTTTTCTCCTGACGCACACCCTGATCTCCTCTCATATGCTGCCTTGACTATTGCAGAAACAGCAGAGAAGACTGAACCCTTTGATATTGCAATAGAAACGGAGATAAAAGACCGAGAGGCATCTCCTCCGAAGAACCCACACCGGCTCATGGAACTGCCCTTTGATCCGGTCAGGCGGAGAAATGCAGTTCTTGTCAGGGAGGGGGCTGCAAACCTTATGATAGTCCGTGGTGCACCTGAGGTGATAATCGCCCTCTCCACCCTCACCAGCTCTCAAAAGGCAGGGATAGAGGAATGGATTTCGGAAACGGGGAAGAATGGAGAACGGACTATCGCGCTGGCTAAACGGATATTTCCCGGAGATAAAGAGAAAATATCTCCAGAAGACGAACAGGATCTGGAATTTCTTGGAGTCATGGCCTTTACTGATCCCATAAAGCCATCCACATTTCATGCGGTGAAAAAAGCAAAAAATCTTGGTGTTGCGATCAAGATTATCACCGGTGACAGTCCGGAGGTTGCTGGTGCGGTTGGCGTGAAAATCGGACTTATCGATGATCCAGGGATGGTTCTTACCGGCTCAGCGATGCAGGAATTACCAGATAAGGAACGGGCAGAGGCGATCATAAGACATGCCGTCATGGCACGGGTTACACCAGAACAGAAATACGAGATTATCGAGACTCTTCAGCGTTCCTACACTGTTGGATTTTTAGGAGAAGGGATTAATGATGCTCCGGCTCTGAAACTTGCCGGTGTTTCAATGGTTGTTGAAAGTGCGGCAGATATCGCACGGGAGGCTGCAGATATCATCCTCCTTCAAAAGAACCTTGAAGTTATCGTTGACGGGATTGAGAGTGGACGAGCTGTTTTTGCAAATAGTGTCAAGTACCTGAAGGCGACGCTTGCATCTAACTTTGGTCATTTCTATGCAATAGCTATCGGGTCCATGTTTATCTCATTCCTTCCGATGCTCCCGATACAGATACTCCTGGTAAACCTTCTGTCAGATTTTCCCATGATTTCCATCGCCACCGACACGGTTGATGAAAATGAAACACGCAAACCGAGGAAGTATGAAGTGCGGGAGATCATGCTGATTGCAACCCTGCTTGGTGTGGTGGTGACGGTATTTGATCTCATGTTCTTTGCATTTTTCATGCATGAGGGGGATACAATTCTTCAAACCAACTGGTTTGTTGGGAGTATTCTGACCGAACTTATATTTCTCTTCTCAATCAGAACCAAATTGCCGTTTTATAAGGCTACACGGCCTTCCGGGTATGTTATCCTTCTGACATTAGTAGCAGCCCTTGCCACAGTTCTGCTTCCGTATACCTTTATTGGAGAGGCATTATTCCACTTCTATCCGCCATCGATTGAGCATATGAGTATCATTTTCAGTCTGGTTGCAGCATTTTTTGTATGTAGTGAACTGGTAAAGCACATGTATTACCGATATACAGGATAATTAATTTTAAAAAACTTTTTTGGTTTTTGAGTAATATCTGGTTCAATTCTTTACTTTGACCGTACCTGTCTTGTTCTATGAGTCTTCCAGTCAGGCATATACCAATAAGACATCCCATCTGAAATCGGTCATTTTATCATTCAGGCCGGATCAATACCAATTATGATTATTCACGAAGATATCAGGAAAACCTTTCCCAGGCTTTTTATCGTGGAAGGTGATGTCGGACCGATATCTATTACCGACAAAAACCCTCGTCTTGAGATACTGAAGGACGAAGTCATCACGGAAATAAAGGAACGATTCACTCTTGAACAGGTCAAAGACGAACCACTCTTCAGGGCATACCGGGATTTCTTCTGGAGCGTCGGAGTGGACCCGACAAAGACCAGGCCTGCATCTGAAGCCCTGGTGCGACGGATTCTTGCCGGAAAACCGCTTCCTTCTATCAATACAGCCGTGGATGCATATAACCTGGCATCAATCCGGACAGGTGTTCCCATCGGTGCGTTTGATGCTGATCTCCTCCATGGAGAACTCACCATGCGATTTGCACAGGAAGGTGAGGAATTTCTGGGGATAGGAATGGAGAAACCGATCAACCTGCAAAAAAATCAGGTTGTCCTCATAGATGAGAAAGAAATAATTGCAGTGTATCCCTACCGGGATTCTGATGCTACGAAGATAACTCCTGCTACGAAAATGATTCATATTGTTTCATGCGGTGTTCCGAAAATTGAAAAGGAGACGGTGATTAGGGCATGTGATTTGGCATCTGGTTACCTGAACGAGTTTAATTCGGATAGCTGATGAACATATCGATTTAAATTAATTATTTGGGTTTTTCACGTGTACTGATATCGCGTGATACTCCGATCACACCGACCGGTAATCCATCTCTATCAAAGGCAGGAGTAATGACCACTTCAGTCTTAACCGGATATCCATCTATATGAAGAAAATCCAGTTGCATAATCTGGCGATCAGGGCCTGGCTTTCCTTGTTTTAACAACTCCATAACCTCCTGACGATTCTTTAAAATGATAGAATATGAACCGGGTGTCACAGAATCTTTTATATTAACCATCTCTTCTTTGCTCGTTCCTGTTATACTATACGTGGAATAACCTGGCTTGGTTACCTGGTTGCTCCATGAACTCCAGATCTCTCAAAGAGTAAAATGACATTATCTCTGAATACATGCATGGGCTTTGTACACCTTCAGATAATAAGCCTGGCATCGGTTAATTCAATACCGAATTTATTCCCTTACCTCTCCTGTCCCGTATTATATAGCCTCCATAAGAAACATCACCTTTTATCCTTGAAAAAAAAAATTATGAAAATCTGAATTTTTCTTTTGGAACGATAATTTCAAATCTTACCCCTTTTCCTTCAATACCGGTTTCCCGGATAGATAAACCACTGAGATCCAAAATTTCACGAGCAATAAATAACCCGACACCGGTATGTTTCCCATACCTATGCTCAAAAATAAAATCTTTTTCTTCTTCTGATATCCCGATACCATTATCCTGATATATAATTGTCAGGGTATTCTCCTCTATTGTCGTCGATAATCCGATATTGGTAACCGTTTTTCCATGACGGACCGAATTTTCAATAAGAGTTGAAAAGACCTTCTGAATAATGGGGCCGGTGAAGATGAGAAGATCCTGTGAAACCTGGTTATCGATGACAAGGTCACCGGTCATTATCTCATGTTGTGCTTCTTCAATGCTCCGATACACCGATCTCCAGCTGGAGTTCTCTTCCCCAAGTATTTCATAATGTCTGGTAAATTCTATCAGCCGTTCAATTCGTTTTTCCGCTTCCAGTGCTGAAGCGATGTATATCCGGGCATCTTTGTAATCTCCGGCTTTCTCCGCAAGAGCGAGGTTCAGTTCGATAACATTCAGGGTATTTACAATATCATGCCTTGTCAGGCTGGTGAGCAGGAGGATTTTCTTATGTGCCAGGGATAATCTCTCTTCCATCTGTTTTCTATCGGAAATATCCCGCATGTACACATCAACACCTTCCTGCCATCCCTTCATAAATACCTCATACCAGTGACCGTTCAGCGGGGATTGTGCCTCATAGTGTTCAAGAGATTTCTTCTCTGCTGCATCAAGGTAATGCTGATGGATTCGGGTACCTACGAGGCCGGGATACAGATCCCAAATTTCTTTTCCCAGTAATTCGTGTGCAGGCCTACCAAAGGGTGCTTTTTCAGCTGCAGGATTTACCGTAGTAAATCGCCATGTTGTATCAACTGAGTAAAAGGTATCAGTAATTCCTTCAAGAATAGTATGTATCCGGTCCCTGGTCTTTTGAAGTTCCTCATACATACATCTCCTTTCGGTAATATCCTTCATTGTCCCGATCATGCGGAGAGGTTTTCCATTTTCATCACGTGAAATTACCCTCCCTCTGCCTAATACCCATTTCCATCCCCCTGAGGGGAGGGATAACCGATGCTCGGAGATCCACTGTTTTGTCCTTCCTTTGAGATGGTCAGTCAGAGAAGAGAGGGCTATGTGTTTATCATCCGGATGTATTCGTGATTCCCAGGTTTTATATGATGGCACGATGTCGTCGGTTTCGATGATCTTTTTCCACTCCGGATTGTAGTAGACTTCATTTGTCTGAATATTCCAGTCCCACAAACCTTCTGAAGTTGCATCCAGTGCCAAACGATGCTTCTCTTCACTCTCCTGAAGGGCAAGTTCCAATTGTTTTTTATCGGTTATATTTAGGAAAAGGGCAAAAGAACCTGCAAAACTGCCATCCTCATTAAAAAGAGCGGTCGGAGATACATGCATCCAGACAATTGATCCCTGTTTTGTGTAAAATTTTCGTTCATAATGATCGTTCTCTCCAATTTTGCGGTGTTCCATCTGTAATACATGATCCGGGAGTTCTGATTCAGGCATAAAATCGGTATATGCTTTTCCTAGCATCTCTTCAGGAGTATATCCGAGCATTGTAGCCATTTGTGGGTTCACAAAAAAAGTATTCATGTTCCCATCCATATGCCAGACGCCTTCCTGGGCCTTATCCACGATCAGTTGATATTGTTCCCGACTTTTTTGAAGTGCCTGTTCTGTCTGTTTGAAATCAGTAATATCATGAACAATCGATACTGACCCGATAATATCTCCTGAAGCATCCCGGACCGGAGAGGCATTTACCTGGCGGTACCGGAGTTCCCCGGTAGCCGGAGTCCTGACAATTTCTTCAAGAGAATAAATTATCTCACCAGATAAGGCACGTAATGCAGGAGACTCTTCAAGAGGTCTTTTCGATCCATCCGGATTGAGCACTTCCAGATGGGAGACAAGATTTTTTATGTTTACCTTTTCATCCGGCTGGAGTGAAAATTCCTTTTTTCCGGTCGGATTTACAAGTGTAAACACTCCATTTTTGTCAGCAAACCAGATTTCATCAGTAATACTATAGATGAGTGATGTAACCTTTTCCTGTTCCTGTTTTATTTCTGAAATGAGCAGGTTCCTTTTTATTTCCGCTTCTTTTTGATGGGTGACATCCTGCATGGCTCCGATCATACGAATTGCCCTGCCCTTGCCATCCCGAAGAACGTACGCCCTGTCCAACACAAATACATAGTTTCCATCCGCTTTCAGAAACCGATACTCATCTTTCCAGGTAATACAATCAGGATCAGATAACGCATCATGAAATTTTTTAGAAACCCGCTCCACATCTTCCGGATGAACTTTTTCAACCCACCATGCTGTTGTCTGTGGATGCTGAACGATATCGGCCCAGCCAAATACGATGAGGCCTGACTCATTCCAGATCTGCGAGTCATGAATAACATCCAGGTCCCAGATTACATCATTTGTCGCCTGTAATGCCAGCCGGTATCGCTCTTCCTGCTCATACAGGGCATCCTTAATTGCTTTTTGCTCGGTGATATCTCTGGCAGCAGCCAATACTCCATCTATCTCTCCTTTCTCATTCAGGTAGACTGATGCATTATAGAGAACAGGAGTAATAGATCCGTTTTGATGCCGAATCTCTAATGGATAGTCTTTTACCTGTCCTCTCTCGAAAACAGACAAATATCCTGTACGAGCGTCATCCGGATGGGTGAAATAGGCAGAGAAATCGGTTCCGATAAGTTCTTCACGACGAAGTCCGGTTATATGTTCAGATGCTGTATTTACGTCTAAAATTTTTCCATCATTTCCTATTGTTACCAGAGGGTCCAGATTTGTTTCGATGAGTGTTCGATTGTAATGGCTCACCTGTGTCAGTTTCTCCTCAGTACGTCTTCGGTAGATCATCTGCCACATGACATTTCCAAGAGCCTCGACAGCACTGACTTCTTCCTGAGAATATCCATGTTTCTTATTTGCAACGGCCAGAATTGCAACAATGGTCTCTCCTTCAAATATCGGTACACCCAGATAATTCGTGATCTGAACATGTCCCTCTGGACACCCGTGTTTGGCAGGATGTTTTGTTGCATAATCATTGAGGATAAAGGGCCGTCTGTTTCGGATACATTCGCCCCAGATTCCTGCTTTCTCAATAGGGAAATGTATTGGTTTGTCCATAATGGAGCAGACTTCCATGACCCCCTTTGACCAGGTATGAATGATCATCTCTGATTCATCCGGAGTGAGTAAACCGATAAATGCATACTGACTTTCTGCAACCTGCAGACTGATCTCCAGGGCGTAATTCAGCAAGTCGGTTTCTGAGGCATGAATCATACCCATGAGGGTTAGGAATGATTCTAATCTCAGGAGTTGCAGATCATCCCTGGATTTCTGACAGACTTGCTCGGTGACCTCTGACAGGGTAAATACCAGTCCAACAATCTCATCCTGATTCCCTTTAACCGGAATTAAACTCCAATCCCAATAAGTCAATCCCCGGTCCGGTTGATCAGGAAATTCAAATGATTTTGCCTTGATAAAGAACGGTTCACCTGAATCGACGACCTGTTGAAAAATTCTTTGGTTTTCTTCATTCGGGTACAATGCAAAATGGTTTTTCCCCGGGAAAAAAGAAGGAGGGTAATGACATGTTGCTGCATATGCCTGATTTACCCAGATAAAATGAAAGTTTGTATCCAGATACACTGCCATCATATCGGTGTGGTCCAGAATGCTGGAGAGTAATTGACTTTTGTGCTCTAATTCATCTTTATACTGGATTAATGCTTCCTGGGTAAATTTTTTCTCGGTGATATCCGAAATAAATCCTTCGAGATAGAGAAGTTCGTTGTCATCTGAGTAAATACCTCTTCCCCGCTCCCAGACCCATCTGATATCACCATTTTTTGTAATGATTGGATATTCTTCTTCGAAAACTCCATGTCTCCTGAGTGCATCCTGAAATTTTTTCCAAATAGGCGTTTGGAAATCAGGATGGATTATCTGGTTATAACTGATGATTTTATTGCCGATTATTTCATCAGGATAATATCCGGTAATGAGCCTGCACCCTTCGCTGACAAACACCATGGTCCAGTCTGGATCATTTTTACATTGATAGATAAATCCAGGCAGATTCGAGATCAGATTGGCATAATTTTGTTCTTGTTGCCGTAATTCTTTCTGGGCCCGTTTTTGTTTGGTAATGTCCCTGATACCACCAATGAGTCTGGTTTTTCCTTTATCTTCATCGTCCGGTATGCATTTCGTGAATGTTTCAATCCAGATAACAGAGTTATTTTTCTTTTTAATCCTGAGGTGACAGATTTTAGACTCCCCTGGGAGAAGGCCAATGACATCTCTTTCAAAAATGGGTATATCTTTGTCTATCACCAGAAATTTCCAACAAGATTGCGCATTTAATTCATCAGCGGTATATCCGGTAATTGGTTCTACAGCTCCTGCAATCCAGTCGATTGAATAAATACCTTGATCATCCTGGATACAGGAATAGGTAAAATCGGATATGGTTTCTGATATCTGTCGATATCTGGTCTCACGTTCTAATAACAGATCTTCGTTCTCTTTCCGCTCTAGTTCACCTGCAGCCCTGATAGCGACCAGCTTGAGTACAGATTCCGCAAAAGCAGGGTTCTTTATCGGTTGAGTACTAATTGCGGCTATAAGTCCGATTGGTTTCTCATCATGGCTCCAAATGGTGGTTCCGATATAACTTTCAGCATGCAGATCCTGTAATATCAGATCCTGGGGGAAAAGGGCCTTTACATTCTCTGAAAAAATACAAATATTTTTCCCGACGACTTCACCACAAGGAGTGCCAAAAAGGGTATATGGAACAGGATTTTCGAAAGAATCATTATGATATGCTGCTACTGGTATTGCAGTCCGATTATCTTCTTCTAATCTGTCAATGCAGATATAATCCATCTCAAGGATATCAGAGAGATATCGTGCAAGAGACTCAAAGAAAGATTCACCCTGATGAATAAAGTCTGAGCGGAGGAGGAATTCAGAGGTCTCATCAAGTTTTCTTCGGTCGGTGACATCTGTTGCGATGGCTAACCTGACTATTCTGCCATCTGTCCATCGTATGATCTTGTCATGAAAATCATACCATCGCTTGTTTGTGGTATTTTGAATTTCATTTCGCAAAATTTCAGAAAAATCTTTTGATTTTTTAAGGATGGGGATGTTACAAAATGGGCAGGGAGAATCCATATCACTCTCCAAAACCAGATAACATGGTTTCCCAATGACCTTTCCAAAGGTGTTAATGACATGTTTATTGGCATAGAGGACTTCGTATGACTCCATATCAATAACAGAAATAAATGCATCAATCCCATCCAGGATACTATACAATTGAGCCTGTATCTCTTCAAGAAGAAGACCCTGTGTACTCAATGTATGGATAGGTGAATCCTCTTTTTGAAGGGATTGATTTTTTTTCATACGTGTATCGTAATTCGAATGAGGTAATTTCGTGATTGATTTGGGGATATTATCATGTTTTCTTAAAAACTCCAGGATCTTTTCAGACTGAATCCATTTCTGATCCAGGCTTGTAACCATCTCATCAATTCGGGTTATTTCTACCTGGATCCGATCACTGAACTTATCGTCCCCAATGGTATCAACAAGAGTAGAGATAATAGTAAGAGGGTTTCTTATCCCGTCATTTAATATCGCTAATTTTGCAATGTTCTGTTGAATTTGAATTGTTGCCGCATCCTTTTCTAACTCTAAAACCCGTTCATGGGTAACATCCCGACCCTGGGCCACCGTGGCGATTGGAGTAAACCCATCAGGAGCATAAATGGTCGCAGAATTCCAGATGACCGTTTTTATGGTTCCATCAACATGCTGGAGAGGAATTTCCACAGTCTCCCATCTGACTCCTTCAAGAGTCGTACGGATAAGCCGGATTGCATACTCTGATTGATCTGGAGGAAATACGATATCCAATGGGTTTCCGATCAATTCAGCACTTTTCTTTCCAATAAGATTTTCAAAGGACTTATTTACCCGGGTAATGACAAAATTTGGATCCCAGATAATTATCGGAACATTGGCATACGTAATTACACTGTCATAATATTCATTGATTTCAGTTACTATGTTCTCATTTTGCTTTCTTTCAGTAATATCCTGAACCAGGGTAACAAACTGACCTCTTGCCGGGGAATATGCCTGTACTTCAAAATATTTATCTAACTCCTGACTATATTCTTCAAAATGAACCGGTCTTCCTGTCAGGGCTACTATCCCATAGGTTTCTATCCAGAATGATTCGGTGTTTGGAAGGATATCAAGAACAGACATCCCTATAATGTCTGATCCTAAAAGGCCGGTATATTTCTCAAAAGCAGGATTTATCTCAAGAAATCTATAGTTACATGGGTTCTGTGAATCATCAAGGATTATTTCATGGAGTGCTGTACCAACAATATTCTCTTCAAATAATGACCGGTATTTTTGTTCACTCTCAAAAATATCTGAATGAGCAGCATTGATCTCTTCAAGCTGCTGGTGGAGTTCTTCTTCATGGGTCGTAATGGTTTCCAGAGCCTTAGTTAGTGCATCATTTTTCGAGAGAATATCTTGTTCTGCATTCTTTTTCTCGGTTATATCCTGGACTATTCCTACGATATGATCTCCTGTTCCGGTACCTTTATTTTCAATATTGGCAATGGCATGAAGGATTTTCGGCTCTGATCCGTCAGCAGGCACAATAGAGAATTCTATATTCAGCTCTTTTCCATTTTCAATCAGGTCATGAAGGGCATTTGTCACATAATCCTGGTCGGGGATGCAGGATAGAATTGTATGTATCGAGGTTTCAGATTTTGATTCATCCATACCGAAGAAACGAACCGTATTTTTCGTTCCCCAGACTTGTCCTGATGAGATATCAAACTCCCAGCTTCCGATATTTCCAAATAATTGGGACTTGCGAAGCCGATCTTCATTTTTCTGAATCTGAAACAGTGACTGCCGCCGTTCAATGGCCCGATTTATTTTATGTTTTAAATCAGTGAACAGAGGAATAGTATCGCTGCCTTTCTGAACATAAAAGTCAACACCGTTCTCAATCGCTTCAATAACGACATCTTCCCTGCCTTTTCCGGTAAATAAAATAAAAGGGATATCTCCAAATTCTGCTCTGACCCGTTTGAGCAGATCAATCCCTGACATACCGGGCATCAGATAATCTGATACAACGGCATCATACTGGTATCGAAGAATTTTTTCAAGGGCTTCCTTTCCAGAAGAGGCGTCATCAACATCAAATCCAGTCAGGATAAGAAACTCTTTCGTTGCCTCACGAATGAGTGCCTCATCATCTACATAGAGAATCTTTGACATCGATTTTCCATCCCCCGTTATGATAGGGTTCTCCATATCCCTTCAGGGATACATATTTCAAATCGCACACCCTGTCCTTCCTGTCCGGTCTCTGTAATTGTCATACCAGTTATTCCCAGAATTTCCCGAATGAAAAATAGACCCATGCCGGTATTTTTACCAAACCCTCTCTCGAAAATAAGTTCTTTGTCAGAAACCGGGATTCCGATTCCATCATCTTCAAAGATTAGACTTATCTCATGATTTTCAGATGTCGTAGAAATGGCAATAGAGGTAACCGTCTCTCCATGTCGGATAGAATTTTCTATAAGGTTTTCAAAGACCTTTATAAGAAGAGGGTCTGCATATATCTCAAAATTTCCGGCATTATTATAGAGATTGATAGAATATTGCTGAGATATTTGTGCGATTAACCGGTATACCTGCTGCCATTGTGGATTGTGTGAACCAAGTTCCTGGTATACTCTTGTAAATTCAATTTGTGACTGGATCTGTGAGATTGTTCGCTCAAGATTTTCAAATTCTTTATATGCTGCAGATATATCCAATTTATTCTTTATCAGCTCGATAAATATATCCATGGCATTGATGGTATTTCGGATATCATGTCTGGTTATTCCGGTTAACATCGATAACTGCCGATTTGATGCTACAAGAGCATTTTCAGCCTTTTTTTGCTCTGAAATATCTGATGCAATCTCAAGCCGGACCATTCTCCCATCAATCCACTTCATGGCATTATCATGACAATGATACCACCTTTTTGTTACCGTATTTAAAAAATCCCAAATGACCGGACCACGGGGATTACCGTCTGGATCGAGAAGCTGATGATTCGTGCAAAATGAACATGGTTCTGTCTGATCTTTCTGCATCGTTTCATAGCATTTTTTCCCGATAATATCTCCACAGATATTTTTTACATACTGATTTGCAAAGAGAACTTCATAGGTCTGCATATCACTTACATAGACCGTTGCATCAACGTTATCCATCACCGTCTGCAATGTTGACAATGTTTCCCGTAATGCCGTTTCTGTCTGTTTGCGTTCGGTTACATCACGAATCGATTCAATAGCACCTATAAACCATCCAGATTGATCAAAGAGAGGGGAAGCGATACACCAGAGGGTAACATCAGTCCCATGGAAATTCGAGATTATCGATTCTGATATGATCTTTTCACCATCTTTCTGAATATCAGAATACGATGAAGCGATATCCGGGTCATACCGTAATGCCAGATCAATCAAAATAGGTCTTCGTATGCCATAAAAAGGAATTGCATATTCATAATCTCCTTTCCCAATCATATCAGAAGCCTGAATGCCGGTAAGCTTTTCCATGGCCTTATTCCATGCGATCACAAGCCCGTTTTTATCAACCACAAATGTTGCATCAGGCAGGAAATCTATGATGTCAGCCATCTCTTGTTTTGACCGGGAAAGTTCTTCTTCAGCACGTCTCCGTTCAGTAATATCTATTGCAACATGAACAACACTCGTAACCTCACCATGCTCAAAAACCGGGTTACTCCTGACCATCCAATATCGTCCGTCCGGAGTTGCAACCTCTCCCTCCTGAAATTTCCCGGTTGAAATTGCTTTTTGAGCGGTGCATCCCGGACAAGGACTGTCTCTTTGCTGGGTTATCCGGTAGCAGGTATCCCCAGAAATCTCCCCGGTAATTCCAAAGGCATCCCTCATTGCCTGGTTCGCCCAGATTATCTTCATGTCACGGTCAACATATTCAACGATGATATCCTTTAAACCGGTAAGAGTTGCGTTCTTCTCCTTTTCGGCTTGCCTGCGCTCAGTAATGTTCCGACAGATGGAAAGAACAACCTGCTTATTATTGAGTGAAAAAAAATGTGAGGAAACTTCAACAGGAATTTCGATCCCATCTTTGGTGCGATGGGTACATTCAAAGGTTATATGTTTTTTTTCTGAAAGCTGCCTTGAAACCTCCGGAATGATTTGATTACTTTGAGGAGTGTTCAATTCAGAAACCTCCAGATTGAGGAGTTCATCGTAGGTATATCCCATCATGTTACATGCAGCGGTATTTACCTCCAAAAATTTCCCAGGGCCTTTATTCCCGCCGAATTCATGAAGGTAAATTGCATCAGAGGCGTTATGAAAAAGTTGTCTGAATTTCTCTTCACTCTCCTGTAATGCCCTGAGGGAATGTTTTTTCTCTATTGCTGTCTGTATCCGGTGGGCAAGTTCAGCAAATTGAGAGGTAATCTCACCACCTTTCTGCACATACCCGTCTGCTCCGTTATCATATGCAGCAATAACAACATCTTCCCGACCTTTTCCGGTAAAAATGATGAAGGGGATATCATTACCCCCTTCCCGTACCGTCTTCAGAAGAACCAACCCACTCATCCCCTTCATCTCAAAATCGGTAATTATTGCATTATAGTGACCAGCAGATATTTTTTCCAGAGCTTCTTCTCCGGAAAGGGCAATATCCACATTGAATGGATAACAGGTTTCAAGGTATTGTTTTGTCGGTTTTAGCACGATTTCTTCATCATCGACTAGTAATATCTGGTGAAGGTGAGATGATGTCAGGGTTTTTTTCATATTTCCTCAAAAAAATATCGTTCATTCATTTTTAAAAATCATGATATGAAAATGATGATTCATTCTGGTCTGGTGATATCTGCTTATCAACCTGAGTAATATCTAACGCCCTTGATAATACAGCAGGGATTTTTTCAGGCCCGAATTCTATCGGAATAAGACGAATCATAAAGATCGACTCTTCTCCTCGAACCGTGATGCATAGTTTCCTTAATACTACTTCCTGGTTTTGAATAACGTGCTTAATATCCGGAATAAGTGACTTTTTCAGGTTTTTGAGAACAAATTCGGATATATTTCTTCCAATGAGTTCATCATCATACTTTCCGGTCAGATAGAAAATCGCTCCAGGATTGGCATATAAAATCGTACCATTTTTGTCCATAACTCCGACTGCATCAATAAACCCTTCAAGAATTGAGCGAAATTCATCGTCCTGCTTAAGAATTTTCATCTCTTCCTGATAATGTTCGGTAATATCGCGAAATATCGCGATATATCCTGAAAAATCATCAATACAAGAGAGAGGACTAATCGTTATTTCCAGGATCCGTTCTTCATCATCTCCTCTCCTGACTTTGGTAATCCCTCTGCATTTACCTTCTTTTTGTAATTTTTTTCTGATTGTCTGGTCAATTATATTTCCATTTTCTTCAGAACAATATAATTCACGTATATTTTTTCCGATAATCTCTTTTTCCTCAAATTGGAAAATATTGCACCCGGTTTTATTGCAAGAGAGTACGGTACGATTTCTATCTAAAGTAAAAATACCGTCATTAACAGAATCAAGAATTGAACTGAGTCGTGTATTTAAGTGCTGAATCATCTCCTCAGCTTCTATACGGTCGGTCAGATCAATATCCGTACCTAGATATCCAGTAATTACTCCATTCTTATTCCTTATTGGATTTGACAGGGTGAGAATGTGAATACTCGAACCATCCTTTCTGTGAAAACGAAAAGTGGTATTAAATGAAATTCCTTCTGAAACATGCTTATACCAGAGATTTTTTACAAATTCACGATCTTCTGGATGCATTGCATTTTCCCATCCAGTTCCAAGGGCTTCCTTTACGGATAATCCTGACAATTCACACCACTTTTTATTTACATAGACAACTTTCCCTTCTGCATTTGTTTCAAAAATTCCTACCGGTGCCAGTTCAGTAAGGGTTTGATACCGGGAGTCACTCACATGAAGTTCATCTGTCTTTACCTGAAGATTATTTTCGAGTTGTTCTTCGTATTTTTTGTGAATAGTAATATCATGTAAAACAAGAGCTACCTTTATAGAGAGATCCTGTTCCTGAAGGGGAATGCAGGATATGTGAAAGTAATTTTCTGAACCTATTTCACCGACATATCCTTCAAAAATTCGTGAAGTTCCCATTGCGGCATCTTGCAATGTTTTAATGATATCCATTGAAAAAAATGATGGAATTTTTGAATATTGTATGTTTTGCCCTTTTATCTCATTTAAACTGGTTTTAAAAAATGATGCAAACGGATCATTGCAATCTTCAATATATAACTGTTCATCAAGAAACAAAAAAAGATCTGAAGAAAGGCTCATCACTCGCGCAATAGGAATCCGAGAGGTTAAAGTATATACTTTCGCCCTTCCGAAGGTTTTCATCGAAATTTCACCTGAACCGACGAGCAAATTCAGGATGTTAAGGACGAGTGTCCGGTTAATATCCAGATTTTGTGATATATCTGAAATGGTCAACCCCTGCCGGTTTTTAGATAATAATTGGATAATTTTTTCCATCACCTCTTCTTCATTTGCATGCTTTTTCCGGCTATGGTTTATCATACGTAGAGACTTAGTCGTCCTGTAACTATACAAAATTAACCATATAATTAATTACTAAATAAATTACAAAATTAGTACTAATCTATATATAGTAGTAAATCAACTTCTTTCATATCAGAAGGAAAAGTTACCACAGCACCTTTCTTTCAGATGACTAGTAAGAAACGGGTTTATAGGAATTATCATGGACTTTCTTGACAACATGAAGATGGGGAGAAAACTCATAGGTAGTTTTCTTATTGTGATTATTTTGCTTATGGTAATCGCTATTATAGGTTTTTTTGGAATTCAGAGCGGAAAAGAGGGTATTGATAAAACATATGATTTATATCTGCTTGGTATGCAACACCTTGGAGATGGTAAATCTGCTCTTCTTACCATGAGAGGGGATGTATTTGGGTATATCGCCTATCCTGATGAACGGAAAAATTATGCAACAGCCATAGAAGAAGCAGAAACAGAGTTTTCTAAAGCAATTGATACATATATCTCAATCAAAACAGATCCCGTAAAAATAGAAAAAGCAAAGGATGTTCAAGCAAAATTCAAATCATATAGTAACAGTATCGATTCCGTCTTTCTAAAAGTAGATGAAAACAAGATGGATGATGTTCAGAAAATGACTGTTTCAGGAGGGGAAGCACCTGTTGCCAGACAGGCTGTCGTAGAGTCTATCAATGAATTGCGACAAATGGAAGAAGATGATGCAGAGAACTATAATGGGCTGGTTTCTGAACAAAGTCAATCATCTACAATTTTTATCTCAATTTTGTCTATCTTTGCTATTGTGATTTCACTCGCCCTTGCATTTACTCTTACCAGAAGTATTACTCAACCCTGTTCAAAAGTCAATAATCTGCTCACTGAGATGAGCAAAGGACATCTATCAGAGCGTCTGAATCTTACAAGAAAAGATGAACTCGGAGAAATGGCACGGACAATGGACATTTTTGCAGATGAACTACAACATAAAACAATAGAAGTTATTCACAGGATTGCTGAAGGTGAACGTGTTGAGCTCCCTGCATTAAAGGATTCAAAAGATGAAATCGCATCTGCAATCTTCATTCTTGTCACTACTTTTCGGGGACTTACAGATGAAACGTCAAAACTGATTAATGCTGCAAATGCGGGTGACCTGTCTGCCCGTGGTGATGATTCACACTTTAAAGGTAGGTTTAAGGATATTATTTCCGGAATAAACGAAACCCTTGAATCAGTTATCCTTCCGGTAAAAGAAGCAATGCGGTTATCGAAGGAATACGCAAACGGAAATTTAATTGACAGAGTAGATACCAATCTGGTTGTTGCCGGGGACTTTATTGAGTTTAAGAATGCCTTGAATCACCTGGTAGTCCCCCGGTTGAAAGCTGGTATCACGTTTTGCCTTTTTAGTAATACCATACTTATAAAATGTACAATATAGTATTAATAATAAAATATATTATGTGCCAAGAACTAGATCCGAAACATCCATGGTATGTCAAAATCCACAATGCATATATTATTTAACTTTTGAGGGGCGTGAGATAGTTAAAAATGGGAGAAATTCTGCCGGAAATCAAACTTATTTCTGTAAGCACTGTGGAAAATACTTTTGTGAGACAAAAAACACGCCAGTTTATAGATCACATCTGTCTAAAGAAGAGATTAAACTCATTTTCAGATTGTTATGTGAAAAGATATCCATTAACGGGATTATTCGTGTTCTTAAACATCACGAAGATACAATTATGCGATATTTAAGGAGGTTTGCTGAACATGCTGCCCTTATTAACAAATACATCATAATCAACATTGGAGTTAGTGAAATAGAATTAGATGAGTTATGGTCATTTATCTTTAAAAAGAATAAAAATTTGACAGAAAATGATGACATTACTTACGGTGACTTTTGGATTTTTACTGCCATAAAGCGTGACTCAAAATTATTCATTTGTTTTCTGGGTGGAAAAAGGAATTCTCATACCTGTGAAAAGTTCATAAATCTACTATTTGACCGAATGGAATTACCAACGCCAGATAATCCAATACGGATAAGCACCGATGGTCATCATGATTATCAGTCTGCGATCTCAAAAGTTTATTGTGAACCTTGTGTTAAATATGGTCAAATAATTAAGGAAAAAGAGAATGGCCTATTAATCAACATAATTAAACGACAAATATTCAATGAAGTGGATCTATCAGATGTCTCAACATCTGTTGTAGAGGGTTATAATAACAAGTTAAGGCAGAAATTAAGTAGATTGGGAAGAAAAGTGGCATCATTTTCAAAAACTGTTGAGGGGATGATAATGGCGTTAAACATTTTTCAATTTGTATCAAATTTCATGGATATAAAGGATGGTCAGACACCTATGATGAGAGAGGGGCTATTCAAAAAATCTTGGACTGAAGATGACTTTTTAAACTATCATTTTCAGTTATAAACCGGGGGACAACCAATCACCTCGGAGAAGAGACTTCAGAAGCTGTTGGAAATGTCAAACATGAGGTTGAAACCATAACCGCCGGGATGGAAGAAACCGCGTCGAGTGTAAAGGAAGTTGCAAATAGTGTTGTTCTTCTCACCGATAATGCAACCCAGGTAAGTTCTCTAGCTGAGAAGAGTGGGGATGGCATTCAGCAGACACTTCAGGCAATGGAAGATCTCTCCCGGACTGTTGGGTCTGTTGCCAATAAGGCTGAGACTGCTTCGACCCTCGCCCAGAAAACAGTAGATCTTTCAAACAATGGTATGGAACTGGCAGGGAATGCAGAAAAAGGTATGGCCAGTATTATGCAGTCTTTCGAAGGGACTGAGGTTATTGTTACCGATATCACCAATCAGATGGATGAAATCGGTCGTATTGTTGATGTTATAACAGGTATTGCTGAACAAACCGGACTTCTGGCTTTGAATGCAGCGATAGAAGCCGCACGAGCCGGAGACGCCGGAATGGGATTTGCAGTTGTTGCAGATGAAGTAAAATCCCTGGCACAGGAATCACAAAAATCAGCTGAGAATATTGCTATGATCATCGGGAACCTGCAGAAAAAATCCCAAAAGGTTTCTGATTCGATGAAATCTTCTTCAACCGAAGTAAAGACTGGAAATGAGGCGGTCGGAAAGACTTTGCAGGTATTTGACCAGATTGTCCAGGCAATCAATGAAGTCCATCAGAATATGACCGAGGTAGCTGGAGCAGCAGAAGAGCAAGCTGCTGCCGTCCAGGAGATAACGGCTAGTATTACTGAACTCGATGATATGGTTAAGCAAACCGCCAAAGAAGCAGTAAACTCAGCAGCTGCGACTGAAGAAGTGTCTGCCTCTGTCGAGCAGATCAACCGGGTGGTCACCGATGCAGCCATCGCATTACAACGAATATCAACAGATATGAGCAAATTCAAAGTAGCCTGATCCTATGAGGAGGAAATTATGGCGACTTTCAGCGTTGATACTTCAAATGAAGAGATTTTAGAGGAGCAGATCGCAACTGCTCATTCACCATCCCGCTTTCGGAACAAAGGGACTGGAACAATACAGGTTGTGGAATTTATCCTGGGAAATGATCTGTTTGCAATTGACCTGTTCGACACCAGAGAGGTAATAACTCAGACGGATGTTACTCCAATTCCGAATACTCCTCAGTACCTCAGAGGAATAATTGATCTACGGGGGATGATTACCACCATTATTGATCTGAAAGACCTGATGCATATCACCACCGAAGCATCGGGTAAGAAAAAATCCAGAGTTATCGTTCTTGATCGCTCTATTACCGATAAACCAATCGGAATCCTGGTTGATGATGTGTTTTCAGTCACCACCTATGGACAGGAGGACATAGATAAGGATACTCATTCATCGACTCATTCACATCGGGATATTCTTGGAGTTATAAGAAAGAAAACAAAGGTATCTGGAGAGAAAGAGAAAGGTGGTCTTGTGGTATGGTTAGATATCCGGACCATGATTGGGAAAATAGAGAGTGAATTGTAAAAATATTTTCAATTATTTTTTTAATCCGGAATTGTTGTTGATGAAGTGACATCCGTCCTTACGGTTCCAATAAAAGATATTGATAATGCTGCAAGAGGAGGGACTGATGACGAGGGATATATTTTAGGCGTCATTAAAAAGGAGATTGGAGAGAGGGGTGAGAGTAAAAAGGAATTGGTTATTTGGATAGATGTCCGAAAATTAATCTCAAATATGAGTTAGATACACCAAATTATTTTTAATTTTTTTCTTATTCATCTGCAGATAGTGCGGGGTACTCATCTTCAGCAGGATTCTGTTCAATTACCCAAAGATTTTGCGCAACATCCCGAAGACGGGGGATAAACGGAAAATGACCCACCAGTGCAATATTTTTCCCTGCCCCTTTTTGTTTCAGCACCTCTGAAGCATTCATTTCTACCGCATCCTCTTCATGAACCTCGAGAAGTGAATTAATCGCTGCTATCCCGATGCTTGTTTCAAGAGGATTATCTGATAAGGCCTACGCAGCAAGATCCTGTGCACTTTTCGTATGCAGTCGCCCGGAATCACGTACAACGGTTGCATGATCATGGGGTTTTTCTGTCATCACCGTCTTGCAAGACCACAGTGGGAACTGCACACAAGAGTCCAGTGAGCACCGACAAAAACAGACCGGACCGGAACAGGATTTTCAGGCAGACTGTCAAGTAAATCGTCTATAAGGGCATATTAACTCATAATAATTTCAACAGTGTATGTTAAGATCTCTATTATTCAACATGTTAATTCCAAAAAAAAGAAAACCAGTTCCTGTTTTCAAAATTCAAGGGAAGATATGATACGGTGACAGATATCCGGAAAGATGCGATTCTCTTGTCCAAGGAGATAGTATCAAGCCCGATATGTGCATCCTGTATCTTCTCGCTCCCCAAATCCGATCCTCTGGAAATAAATGGTACGCAACTCTTTCCAAAGTAATCGTAATAGGTCGTAAGTAATTCATATTATTAAATATATCTGTTAACGATCGTTCATTGGGGTTTCTCAATCGTGAATATACGAGCTTGTTTTGACGAATTCTCAATTGTTATCTGCCATTTATTTTTGCACAAATGACAACTTTAATATAGATAAATCTCAAATCACCTTTTATCGTACAATGGTACGGTCGACCCTCAGATCTCCTGAGGGCATTCTCGCAATACATGGTACAGCATTTCGAACAAACTAATATCAAAGGCGATTCTCTTGTCAAAAGTAGTAGAAGTTTCCCCAACCACACGACATGAAGGACATTCAAAACTTGTCCTCAAAGTCAACGATGCGGGAATAATTGAGCGTGGAGATTGGCTGAGTATCACTCCGGTAAGAGGAATTGAGAAGCTGTGCGTTGGTAAAACAATGCACCAGGCACCCAAGATCTCATCCCGTGTTTGTGGTATCTGTCCGATCGCCCACACACTTGCAGGTGTCGGTGCCATGGAGGCATCGATCGGCTGTGAAATACCACAGGATGCGTATCTGCTGAGAACCATTCTCCAGTGTGCAAACAGACTGCACAGCCACGCACTTCATAACATTCTGACTTTGCCGGATATGTATATCCCGGGCACTGACACGAAAATTAACCCGTTTACTCCTGAAGAGCCGGTCAGAACCGTTGCAAAGCGGATCCAGAAGCTCCGTGAGATCGGGCAGACTGTCGGTGAGATAGTCGGTGGAGAAGCCATTCACCCAGGTAACCCCCGGGTTGGTGGAATGTATTACAACATTGCTCCACAGGCAAAGCAGAAAATCTTCGACCTTGCAAAGGAAGCCCTTCCCCTTGCCATCGCCCAGATGGAGTTCATGATCACCGTTCTGAAGAACTGGGAGAACCGGGGCACTGTTACCGTCGGTAAGACCGAAGTCGAGATTCCGGAGAAGTTCGGATGGCATGACCAGGGTTACATGGCGGTTGATCCGGTCTTTGACAGTTCAAGCCTTGATTTTGAACCAAAGTGGGATCCGGACCGGTGGACTGATGTCTCACCATACAACTGGTACCAGGGCGAACTCGAAGTCAGTCTTGAAGATGCAGACTACCCGGTCGGCGGAACCACCAAGGCAGGAACCAAGACCTGGCCACAGATGCAGGCCTGTACGTCAGTTCCGCTGTATGATGGCTGTCCGGTTGAAGTAGGTCCACGTGCCCGTCTGGTCCAGTTCAAGAACTATGACCGCAAGGGGGCCATGGGTCTGCAGATAGCCAGGCAGATGGAGTATCCAGACTGTCTCTACACCATGATGGAAGCTCTCGATGCACTTGACTGCAACGGATCAGTCCTTGCAGATGAGATCCCACAGGGAGACGGCAGTCTTGGATGGAATGCGAACGAAGCACCGCGTGGTTGTGATGTCCACCTTGCCCGTGTCAAGGGTGGAAAAGTTCAGGAGTACACCCTCCTTGTGCCAACCACCTGGAACTTCCCGACCTGCAGTCGGGCTCTTGAAGGAGCACCATGGCAGCTTGCCGAAGTCATTATGCGTGCATATGACCCCTGTGTCTCCTGTGCTACCCATATGCTGGTAGTTGACGAGAGCAAGAAGATCGTCGCCCAGAAGCTTGTCCAGTGAGAGTGCCCTGCGCATGCTGTTCCAGGAGATCGTAATCTGCGGGTGCGGAAACCCGCTCTTTGCGGATGATGGGTACGGACCGGCCGTAGTCGAGGAACTTCTAAAACTCGACCTGCCTGAGAATGTAAAGGTAATAGATGCCGGCCTTGGCGGTCCGCATTTCCTCTTTACCCTTCTTGCGCAATCGGATGAACCGGTCAAACACCTCTTCATCATTGATATTGCTGATTTCGGAGGAAAACCTGGTGAAATAGCGATCATCAGTCCTGATGACCTGGCACCGGGAAAATACCGGGATGCTCATTCATGGGATTTAGTTGAACCTTTACACCAGCTGAAACAACGCCTGAAGATAGATATCATCGGGTGTCAGCCGAAACGGGTTTCTGAACCTGAATATGAGATAGGGCTCTCCGAAGAGATAACAGAAGCGATCCCAAGGACAGTACAGCTTGTGCTGAAAATGATTGGGGTAAATCATGGGACTACTATCATTGATCTTCGGGAAGAAGGAGAAGAAGGAACCTGCACCGAAATCGCAGGCACCTAAAGCTCCAGTATCTGAACCGATTGCGAAAGAAGAACCTAAGAAGGAGGAAAGGCCTGTGGCTAACAAAATAACAGTCGGACATGTACACATGAGTGGGTGTACAGGATGTCTTGTCTCCCTCGCCGATAACTACGAGGGGTTATTCACCATCCTTGACAATTACGCTGACCTCGTATATTGTTTAACTCTTGCCGATGCACGTCACATTCCAAAGATGGATGTTGCACT
>JGI12104J13512_1000489_pt1 | contig 35461 bp, 35 predicted proteins | sample TerdegcTABiofilm_FD_13512 | JGI IMG/M metagenome (IMG submission 13512)
TGAAACACTTAAGGAAAATATTATGAAGGAGTAAAATATATGGAGATCAAGGCAGACGAGATAAGCAGGATTATCGAACAGAAGATTTCAGGGTTTGAGAGAGAGATAGATCTTAAGGAGACGGGGGTTATAATCTCAATCGGCGACGGTATTGCAAGGATATATGGCCTTGAAAATGCAATGGCAGGTGAGTTGCTCGAGTTTCCATATGGTATTGCAGGTATGGTTTTGAACCTGGAAGAGGATAATATAGGTGCTGTTGTATTCGGTGAGGACTATAAGATCAAAGAGGGCGATATTGCAAAGAGAACAAACAGGATTGCACAGGTGCCCGTAGGGGAGGCACTCATTGGAAGGGTTGTAGATGCCCTGGGTAATCCCATAGACGGCAAGGGACCTATAGAGGCAAAGGAGTTTAGAAATATTGAGCAGATTGCCCCTGGTGTTGTTGTCCGTCAGCCTGTTAAGGAGCCTCTACAGACAGGTATCAAGGCTATCGATGCCATGATACCCATTGGTCGTGGACAGAGGGAGTTGATAATTGGAGATAGGGGGACAGGCAAGACCGCTATAGCCCTTGATACAATAATAAACCAGAAGGGGAGCAATGTATTTTGCATATATGTGGCAGTGGGTCAGAAAAGGTCGTCTGTTGCGAGGACTGTGGATCTTTTAACCCAGTATGGAGCCATGGAATATACAACTGTCGTTGCAGCAACTGCAAGCGATGCTGCCCCGCTTCAGTATATAGCCCCTTTTGCTGGCTGCTCAATGGGTGAATATTTTAGGGATACTGAAAGACATGCGCTTATTATTTATGATGACCTGTCAAAACATGCAGTAGCGTATAGACAGCTTTCACTTCTTTTAAGAAGGCCACCAGGACGTGAGGCATATCCTGGCGATATATTTTATCTACACTCAAGACTCCTGGAACGAGCCTCAAAATGGGATGATGCCCATGGAGGTGGTTCGCTTACAGCCCTGCCAATTATTGAGACACAGGCAGGTGACGTATCAGCATACATACCAACCAATGTTATATCCATCACAGACGGTCAGATATACCTTGAGCCTGAACTCTTCTATGCTGGTATAAGGCCTGCAATCAACGTTGGTATATCAGTTTCAAGGGTCGGTGGTAATGCCCAGATTAAGGCAATGAAGCAGGTAGCAGGTAGGCTGAGACTTGAGCTTGCCCAGTATAGAGAGCTTGCTGCATTCGCAAAATTTGGGAGCGATCTTGATAAGGTAACACAGGCACTCCTTGCAAGGGGTTCAAGGCTTACAGAGATACTGAAACAGGGGCAGTATGTGCCTATGCCAGTAGAGAAACAGATAGCCCTGCTTTTTGCCAGCGCTAATGGCTATATAGATGCATACCCTGAGAGTGCCCTTAAGAAATATGAAAACGATATGCTTAATTACATGGAGGAGAAACATAAGGATCTTCTTAACGCGATAAGAGACAGGAAGGAGATAGATTCTTCAATAAGTGATAAGCTGCATGATGCTCTTAAGAAATTCAAAGAAATCTTTACATACTAAGATATTAAGGATGTCAAATGGCAACCCTGAGAGATATAAAAAGAAAAATAAATAGTATAAACAGCACACAGACCATCACCAGAACCATGAAGATGGTATCGGCATCCAAGCTGAGAAAGGCACAGGATGCATATGAAAGGATAAGGAATTACGCCCTGAGGATGGAAAATCTGGTTGGAAGGGTCATAGGTAAGTTACCCAGGGATGCCCATCCCCTGCTTACAGAACGTGAGGAGATAAAAAACGTCCTTATTGTGGCAATAGCATCAGACAGGGGGCTATGTGGGGGATTTAATGTAAACATAGGGCTTGCCGTTGAAAACTTTATTGCCCAGAACAAGGATAAATATGAAAAAATAGGTGTATATGTTTTTGGCAGAAAGACAAGGGATTATCTAATAAGGAGAAAGGTAGGCATAATAAAGGAACGCCTTGATATAAAATTGGTAGATATAGATTTTGCAGAAGAGGTGGCGTCTGAGCTTATCAGGTTTTATATAGACGGTGAGTTTGATAAGATATATATCCTCTATACACATTTTGAATCTGCTGTAAAATATGTGGTAAAGTTTGAGGAGTTCATACCGATTAAGGCATCTACTGAGGAGGAGTATGAGGGGGATTATCTCTACGAACCCGATAGGAACAGGATTGTGGATGCCATAATTCCTAAATTTATAAGCACCAAGATCTATTATGCATTAGTAGATTCACAGACTTCAGAACATGCTGCGAGAATGAGCGCCATGGAAAATGCAACGAAGAATTGCACAGAGATGGTAAGCCATCTGACCCTTGTATACAATAAGAGAAGACAGGAGGGTATTACCAGTGAAATGCTCGATATCGTTGGTGGCGCAGAAGCATTGAGAGGAACATAAAGGAGGAAAACAGATGAGTGTGGAAGTAAAAGGTAAGATAGTGCAGGTCATAGGAACGGTTGTAGATATAAAATTTCCGTCCGATAACCTTCCACCAATTTATGGGGCGATATTTATTACAAACCCCTCTATAGATAACAGACCAGAAAACCTTGTTCTTGAGGTGGCCCAGCATATAGGCGATAGCACAGTACGTTGTATTGCCATGAATACAACAGATGGTCTTGTAAGGGGTCAGGATGCAGTCTATAAGGGGACCCAGATTACCATACCTGTTGGCAATGAGATCCTTAGTAGGGTGCTTAATGTTATAGGTGAGCCTGTTGACCAGGGGCCACCCCTTAATACTAAGATGAGATACCCTATTCACAGGCCTGCGCCAACATTGACCATGCAGAATACAAAGATTGAGCTTCTTGAGACAGGGGTTAAGGTTATAGACCTCCTTGAACCATATCCAAAGGGCGGAAAAGTCGGGTTATTTGGCGGTGCCGGTGTTGGTAAGACGGTTGTTATAATGGAGATGATCCATAACATTGCCATGCATCACGGTGGTATCTCAGTATTCGGTGGTGTTGGTGAGAGGACAAGGGAGGGCAATGACCTCTGGCTTGAGATGAAGCAGTCAGGGGTTATTGATAAATGCGCCCTTATATACGGGCAGATGACAGAGGTTCCGGGTGCCCGTGCAAGGATAGGGCTCACTGCATTGACTGCGGCAGAATATTTTAGGGATGAAGAGGGTCAGGACGTCCTCCTCTTTATAGACAATATATTTAGGTTTACCCAGGCTAACTCAGAGGTATCAGCACTCCTTGGAAGGATGCCATCGGCAGTTGGTTATCAGCCAACCCTTGCAACTGACCTCGGTGAGCTGGAAGAGCGTATAACCTCGACACTTAAAGGCTCTATCACATCTGTCCAGGCAGTCTATGTCCCAGCCGATGACCTCACCGACCCTGCGCCTGCTACAACGTTTGCGCACCTCGATGCCACAACAGTTCTTTCAAGACAGATAGCAGAGCTTGGTATCTACCCGGCAGTTGACCCCCTTGACTCTACGAGTAGGATCCTCGACCCAAAGATTGTGGGTGAGGAACACTATACTGTTGCCCGTGAGGTCCAGAGGATTCTCCAGAAATACAAAGAATTACAAGATATTATAGCCATTCTCGGTATGGACGAGCTTTCAGAAGAGGATAAACTCACAGTATCAAGGGCAAGAAAGATCCAGAGATTCCTCTCCCAGCCTTTCTTTGTGGCTGAGGTATTCACTGGGACACCAGGTAAATATGTAACATTAAATGATACCATCAGGGGTTTTAAAGAGATTGTAGACGGTAAGCACGATGACCTTCCTGAACAGGCATTCTTTATGGTAGGCACCATTGAGGAGGCAGTAGAGAACGCCAAGAAACTTATCGGAGAATAAAAGTGAGCCAGCTTGAACTAGAAATAATAACACCAGAGCGGGTTCTGGTAAGTGAAAAGGTTGACATGCTCGAGGCAAAGGGTGAGCTTGGAGAGTTTGGTGTGCTTCCTGGCCATATTCAGTTTTTAACCACTGTTGATATAGGTGAGATAAGATATTTTAAAGACGGAAAAACATATTACATAGCCACAAGCGGAGGCTTTGCCGAGGTTGTTAATGATAAGATCCTTATGCTTCTTGAGACCGCTGAGCTTGCCCATGAGATAGATGTGGAACGTGCAAATGTGGCAAAGGAAAGGGCAGAGGCAGCACTTAAAGAGATAAGCATGGATTCAACAGAATACAGGATGTATGAGCTTGCGCTTCTCAGGGCAATGCAAAGGATATCAGTAGCTTCTAAGAAATCCTGAGATGCAATTCTCTGTTGAGGATACCTTATTTAACCTATTTCCAGGGCTTAAGATAGGTGTTTTTGTCTGTGGAGTAAACAATATCAGGTACGGCGAAGACAGGCTTGGCAATGTCATAGATAATATTAAGTCTTCTTTTACCCTTGAAAAACCCCAGGAACATCCCCATATCAGGGTATGGCGTGAGGCATTTAAAAAACTAGGCATACCTGCATCAAGATATTACAGCTCTATCGAAGCCCTTCTTAGAAGAATATTAAAGCTTAGTGATTTTCCGAGGATCAACCCTGTTGTTGATCTCTACAATTCCATCTCAATAAAATATCTTGTCCCAATGGGCGGACATGACATTGAGCACATCGAGGGCAATATATATCTGGGACTTGCCAAGGGTGATGAGCCTTTCTTTTCTATGGATACAGAAGAGCTGGAGACAGTGGATAAGGGAGAGGTGATTTACAGGGATGAAAAAGAGGTGCTTACAAGGAGATGGGTATGGAGACAGTGCAACAAGGACAAGGTAACAGAGGATACAAAGATTGTTTTCATTCCTGTGGACCTAATGGAGGGTATTTTTGAGGGTTTATGGGATGAGATCGCCTCTGAGCTTGAAAGGTGCCTGACAGAGGATAGGATAGGCAGTATATTACATAGTGATCTACTCTCAAAGGATAGGAACTCGACAGAGTTTAACCCTTTTCTATAGGCTGATTTCTTGATATAATGAAGTTATTTCTAAAAAAGGAGGTAAAAATATGTCACAGAGATTGATGGAATATTTTAATAAGCAACCACGCCTTGGATGTCTGAGTACATCTAATAAAGAGGGCAGGGTGAATGTTGCGTATTTCGGCTCTCCAAGAATGATTGATGAGAAAACAATCACCATGGGTCTTGGAAAAAACAGGACTTTTGCATATCTTCAGGAAAATCCCTATGGTGTGTTTATGATTATGGAGCCAGGCAAGACACTTACAGAATGGAAGGGTGTCCGACTGTATGTAAAGATGACAGAATGCCACACCTCAGGTAGTAGGCTTGATGAGATGAAGGCAGAGATAGCAAAGGTTACTGGTGAGGCAGGGGCAAAGATGATACATGCCGCCGTGACCTTTGAGATATATGAGATAAAACCCCTTGCAGATTTTGGACAGGGCTGGGAGAAATCTATTTAGAAATCACTTGATTCTTGATTGTTGATATTTATCTGCCTATGTACGGCTTGAGGCCATAAATGCCTTGGGGTTTTGCGGTGCGCTTCATTGATTTGATTTTTCTACAGTGAAGCACATCATTTAGGATCTTCTTAAGGAGACCTGTGCTTTCTTCATACGCTATCCCCGTTCTATTTGCTGAAGAGGTTGTGTTTCAGTATAGTAAACACAGCCTTTANCCCGTCCCTCCAGGTAATCTTCTTTCCNTCTTGATAGCTTCTTCCATAGTAGGAGATAGGTACCTCATAGATTCTTAAGCCTTTTTTCGCTATCTTGGCCGTTATCTCTGGCTCAAAGCCAAACCTGTTTGATCTAATCTCTATATCCTTTACAGCATCCCTTCTAAAAATCTTATAGCCTGTCTCCATGTCCGTAAGGTTCAGGTCTGTAAACATATTGGATAGAATAGTTATTATCTTGTTGCCTATATAGTGCCAGAAATATAAAACTCTGTGTGGACCTCCAAGAAATCGTGAGCCATAAACCACATCCGCCCTATCCTCCAATATGGGCTCAAGAAGGACTGGATAATCCCTGGGGTCATATTCAAGGTCAGCATCCTGGATGATAACTATATCCCCTGTTGCGTATCTGAGTCCTGTCCTGATTGCCGCACCCTTTCCCATATTTTTTTTATGGAAGATAATCTTTAGCCCCCCTAATCCATCGCCTATTCCCTTTTGTCTTATCTCTTCCAGATATGCCCTTGTTCCATCTGTTGAACCATCATCGATTATTATTACCTCTTTATCATATGACAATAAGGCCACCCTTTTTATTATCTCGGAGATTGTTTTTATTTCATTAAACACAGGAATTATTATAGATAAAATCATTAGTAATATAATGAAGCTCTGTTTTGGCAAAATAAATCTTGCATAAACAATGCAAGGCTATTTTTATTATATCTATTATGGCTTAAACATACCACATCTCCACCTCAAAATTCTTTGATGGGGCTGAGATAGACAGATACCCCCTTGATGGTATTCTATCTATCTTCATCTCCTTAATCTTCAAGGATACCCATATATAGATTTTGTCACTGGGTTTTGTATTAATGGATTCAAAGGGTATCTGTGCCTCCAAGATATCAGCAAAAGCTATCTCCACTGGGATAGAGGAATCTACAGCATCATCCCTTACCCTGTAATATATATCATAGGACCGAGAATTCTCAATGTGTATCTCAAAGGCAAAATCCATTGAGCCATTGATGTATCTTTTGTCTATATCAATACGGATATAAAGGTATTTTTCATTAAAACCATAATATAACCCTTTCATTAGGGACTCTGCCTCATGCACAGCAACGCCGTGGGATTTACCCTCCAGATAGCCTGACCCTATCCATTCAAAATAGTTCGTCATTTTCCCATCTATTATGGGGTGGATGAAATTAACAGGTTCTCGGGATGGCCTAATCTCCCTGTCTTCAATGATTATAGGGATCGTTAATTTATCAGGTGGTTCTTTACCTAAAAATCTGTAGACATTTGATAGATTCTCTCTAAAAAGTAGGTCAAAGATCTCATCATTCTCAGATGCATGCTCATCACCATACCACCAGTTCCAATCACTTCCCTCTGCGATATATATGGATTCCCAGGCGTTAGCATTCTTCTTTTCAGGGTCCTGGCTGGCAAGGAAATCCCTTGTCTCTGTAAGGAGTGACCACGCTGTATTATCCTCTACATCGCCTATCCATACAGAAAAATTATGATTTATCCATGAGCCTGCAAAGCAATTGTTTAGAGAACCAGCATTGTCAACATCTTTCAGATACTCTGATATGGTAACGCATCTGATTCTTTTTTCCTTCTCTATACCCTCATAGAGATATCCGAAAAAATCCCTACCATCATTGATATAATGCTCCCAGGCATTCTCGCCATCCATAGTTATATTTACCAGTGGTGCCGACATCTTATATTTTAAGGTATTGCCAATATCCAGTATCCTCTTTAAAAGATCACTGGCTGCATCCTTCGGTGGCATCCTTGAATAATGGAATGATATAAGGTCAGAAAGCTCCCTGTCTCTGAATATTACATGGATTCTTCCGCTATCCCTTTCAAATCTATATGGCTTGTAGAGGTATTCAGGATGGACAAGGTCATTTTTCGGTCCCTTTCTTCCCTCAACACCCAGACTGTTAAACAAAATAGCCTCATCTGTGGCTACCCAGTTTATGCCGTGTTTCATATAAAGCATAAGGGCATCGTTGCTTACTGACCCCTCAGGGGGCCACATACCATGAGGTATAAATTGGAATATATCATTGAAATATCTCAAGGCATTTTCTATCTGGGCCGATGCATCCTCTGGATAGGCAAAGGGTTTTTCAGGGAGATTTATATGAGGCAGCGCTACCCTTGCAACCCTGTTATCTATAAGAAGGGGTATTATGGGATGGTAAAACGGGGAGGTGGAAAGTTCTATCTTACCACTTTGGGACAACTTTTTATATAACGGGATAATACCCTTTAAGATCTCCTTATGGACTGCCTCTATTATATCTTTATCCTCCTCTGTGAAGCTGCCCCCCTTTTCTTTGAGCCCCCTCAAGGGCTCATACATGTCAAAGAAGATAGGGTCTATCCAGGCAAGAAAAAAAGAGACCTGTATATCTCTGTAATCCTGCTCTGTAAAATACCGTTTGATATTATTTATGTTTTCTTTTGAATAATAAAAACCCCTTTTTTTGAGAAGCTCATAGTACCTGGGGATGGGTTTTACCATATTTTCCCAGTTGGCATTAAAAAAATTCATCAAGAGAAAGGATTTATTGCTATCAGTGAGTTTCTCAGCAGGTTTTTTAAAGACATCAAGATATATATCTCCTACCTCTGATTTTTCATAATCAGCAATCTGCAGAAGTAGGGATGGCACAATATTGAAATTCTGTTTAATGTTTTCATACTCCTTCAGCATATAAGGCATATCAAAATAATCCTTTGTGCTGTGGAGCAGGGCCCATGGAAGCAGGTACTTGCCTGTCCACAGGTTTTTATAATAGGGCTGATGCATATGCCAGAGGAATGAAAGGTATATTGTTTCCATGTTTTTATATAGGATAGGTCTTCAGGGTTAAAGTCTCCCTTTTATTAAAAAATATAATATATCATTTTATGGATATGAATCTAAAGTCTATATTGTCACTGATTTCAATAATACCTGCTGTCCTGCTGTCCCTGAATGAACCGGGATTGAAAAGAGTGACCCCATCTATCTCTATCCTGGCTGGGATGTGGGAATGGCCAAAGATTATCACATCTACATCGTCTCCAAACCCCGCTTTCACCCTCTTCTCTATTCCCTGAGGTGAGCCTGAACCATGAATTATCCCAAATCTTTTTCCATTTATAACCTCTATCCTTCTTTGGGGGATCATAGAATATAGCTCAAAGTCATCCATGTTGCCCCTCACCGCCTTTATATTCCAGTTCTGTAGAAAATCAAAGACACGGGCTGAGGTCATATCTCCTGCATGGATAAGCATATCTATGTCATGGAGGCTGGCCCTTAATAGTTCTTTAAGGTCATTGCTCACCACCCGAAGATGTGTATCCGACAAAACCCCAATCTTAAACATAGAGGATAGGGATAATCTATAGAAATTTTATAGATATGTCAATTAATCATTTACTAGCCCTCTGCCTCAATACCTCATATGCAGACACGGCAAAACAGGTTGCCACATTAAGGGATGCAAACTCCCTTAATGTGGGTATACTTACAACCTCATCGCATCTTTCTCTTGTCAGTCTTCTTACCCCATCCTCACTGCCAAAAACAAGACATACTGGGGATCTAAGGTCTATATCTGAAAGGCTGCGTTCTGCCTTTTCATCAAGACAATAACAGAATATACCTGCCTTTTTTAGCCCCTCTATATATCTTGTAAGGTTTGTGACTCTTATGAGTCTTACATGTTCAAGACCTCCCTTTGAAACCCTGACAACAGCATCTGTTATACCGCATGACCTGTCTTTTGGGAGTATTAGACCGTGAACATCAAAACAGGCGGCAGACCTTATTATGTTTCCAAGATTCTGTGGGTCATAGATACCATCAAAGGCGCTAAGGAAGATAGCCTTGTTGGATTCCTTAAGTCCTTCGAGAAATGCATCAGGGTCTTCAAAGGTATATTCATCAACCTCGAGGCAGATATGGGCACCTGCATCCCTGAACCTTTTTGAAAATACCCCCTTAGGTATTACCTTGAATGATACACCCTCTTCTTTTGCCTGTTTTATAAACCTATTGTACTGACTTTCAAATCCTGACTCTATCCATAATCTTCTTATCTTCTCAGGATGGTTTTTTATGAGGCTGATTATATCATCTCTGTTTTTCAGATAAGCCATTTATAATATCCTTATGGATGTCCTGAAGAAGAAAGAAGGGCTCATGGCTCTCAAGGAGGGTCCTTCCCAAAACTATATATGTTGCCCCTTTCACTATCGCCTCCCTGGGGGTAATAATCCTTCTCTGGTCGTCCTTTTTTTCGCCTATCCTTACCCCTGGGGTCACAATTACAAAATCATTGCCACATAGTTCCCTTATCATCTCTATATCCTCACCGGCTGCCACCACACCATCGAGTTCCGCCTCTTTTGTAAGGATAGCAAGGCTCCTTGTTAATTCCTTAACAGGGGTATTGATTCCCATAGTCCTTAGCTCATTATCATCAATACTTGTCAGGACCGTAACACCGATTATCTTTGGCCTTGGTATCTGGAGTTTTTTTGTGATATTGGCAAGGGCTTTCCTTGCTTCCCTCATCATAGCAAGACCACCGGTAGCATGGATATTTAGCATATCAACCCCAAGCTTTGCCGCCTCCATAACTGCCTTTGATACAGTATTGGGTATATCGTGATATTTAAGGTCAAGAAAGACCTTAGAGTTTTTCATATTGATAAAATCAACAATCTTTGGACCACAATGGGTGAACAATTGCTTGCCCACCTTAAACATCCCCACATAATCCCTGAACTCCATGACAAGCCTTCTGGCATCATCAAAATGCTCAACATCAAGGGCAAGGATTATACTTTCCTTCGGGTCCATATCCCCCTCCTAATGTAAAAGGAATGTTTATTTGGTTTTACTACCTTTGTTTGCACTGTATAAATCCAGGTCGATTGTTTGAATCTATATGGCAAGATAGGAATTCAAACTCTCATAAAAAATTTAATTATATTAATGCATTAAGATTAATAATAAAAAAGTTATTAAAATAGTTGCCTCAAATCTATTTTACTACCCGCTTTTTTTGATACATCGCTTGGCACCCCCCATTAGACATGAAGGGTCTTTTCAGCTGGATTATAACACATGTTACAACTTTTCCTCTTATCCTTCTTTTTTAACTGCTTTGCCACTTTTTTAGTGTAGTAATAATTATTTGAAAGGATAACAAAAATTTAGAAGGAAAGCAATATTGGAAAAAAATTTTACATATGCCGCATCTTTCAATATAACAAATTGTCTTAACTCAACTTCATGGTCAAAAAATAGATGTTATACTATTTTAGTTGAAACTTGAAGTGTGGCTCCCTTGCATGGGATAATCCACGCATAATAAATTTTATATAAAAAAAGGAGCCACAATGAAAGTAAACACAAAACAGACCTGTCTGCACAGGCAGAGGAAAAACGCAAGGAAAGGGCTTGAACAGGATTAGGTAAAGAAGAGATGCTAAACAAGATGTTCCATATCATTCAGACAGGCAAACAGGGATTGGATACATTTATTCATGAATTGGGCATCATAGTTGCAGAAGCGATAATAGATATAGAACGGGAAGAACTCCCAGGTCCTGACTATCATCCTCTATCATCAGACATATACAAGTGGACATATCAGCCAGGCTCAATATATATAGGGGATCAGAAGGTTTCCGTAAAACATCCCCGCTTAAGGGGTCCTAATGGATAACCCCCTTAAGACCTATACAACCCTGAAGACACCTGGATCATTTTCAAATGTATATCATGATATTTTCCCCTTTTAAAAATAATCTTACTAAGATCGTCTCGTCTCGTTGCATACAGTCTCTCTGCTACGTTGCTATCCAGACTTGTATTGTGTTGCCAGACTTGACAACAATCAGTCTTCTTGGTGGCGACTTAGACAAATTCGGCATACCCAAGATATCCCTTTATCTTTGTATTTGTCAGAGATATTTTCCATACCCCATAATATACGAGACAAAATCGAAAAATAGATAGAAGACAAGGGGTTAACGATTCATAAGACAGACGGAATTAAGCTCTATCTTTCTATAGGACAAGGTGGCCTCTATTTGCTTGCAACTATATAATTAAGAGCAGAGACCACCTATCCCAGATAAATAGAACCCTCTTCTTATTCCCCTTTCATCATCGCAGCAATGTCGTCCTCCACTGTACCAATAGGTTTGATATTAAATTTATCCACCAATACCTTGGCTACATCTGGAGAAAGAAAGGCTGGCAGTGTGGGTCCCAGGCGTATGCCCTTAACACCCAGATAGAGAAGGGCCAGTAAAACTGCTACTGCCTTTTGCTCATACCAGGCAATATCGAAGGAGATAGGCAGTTCGTTGATGTCATTTAACCCAAATGCCTCTTTGAGCTTCAGGGCGATTACTGCAAGCGAATAGGAATCATTGCACTGACCGGCGTCAAGCACACGTGGAATGCCGCCAATGTCTCCAAGGACCAGCTTGTTATACCGATATTTGGCACAACCAGCAGTCAGGATCACTGTATCCTTTGGTAGATTCTGGGCTACCTCTGTATAGTAGCTTCTCGTTTTGTGCCTGCCGTCGCACCCTGCCATTACTACAAAGCGCTTGATGGCTCCTGACTTAACAGCATCTATCACTTTATCTGCCAATGCCAGGACCTGATTATGGCCAAAACCGCCAATAATCTTGCCGGACTCAAGCGCTTCTGGGGCTTTACAGGTTTTGGCCAGGGCAATGACAGCAGAGAAATCTTTTGCATGGCCTTCTATCCTGTCAGCAATATGTTTGGCACCTGGATAGTTTGCTACACCGGTGGTAAACAGCCTGTCCAGATAACTGTTCTCCTTTTTTATAGGGATCAAGCAGTTGGTGGTAAGAATGATAGGACCATTGAAGGATTCAAATTCCTCGTTTTGATGCCACCATGAACCGCCGTAATTGCCAACAAAATGGGGATACCTTTTGAAAGCCGGATAGTAGTTTGCTGGCAACATTTCTCCATGTGTGTAAACATCCACACCCGTTCCCTCTGTTTGCTTGAGAAGTTCTTCCATGTCTTTTAAGTCGTGGCCTGAGATCAGGATCCCTGGATTGTTTCTGACACCGATATTGACCTCTGTAATCTCAGGATGGCCATATGTCGTTGTGTTGGCCTCATCAAGAAGAGCCATAGTATTGACAGATATCTCCCCTGCCTTCATGACAAGAGCGACCATTTGATCTGTTGAAAGATCCCTGGTTGTGGATGCAAGGGCCTCCATGAGAAAACTGTAGATATCATCCCTTTCAAAACCAAGAATGGCGGCGTGTTCAGCATAGGCGGCAATTCCCTTGCAGCCGAATGTGAGGAGGGATCTCAGAGAACGTACGTCCTCATTGGGGGCTGCCGTAAGACGAACATCGTCAGCCTTGGCCTTGGCTATTATTTCTTCCTCGTCTTCTGGCGCCCAGGTGGCGCAATCCGGCAATTCACTCGCTAAGGAGCTACTAACTTTTGCCTTCAGGGTGTCTCTAATCTTGAGACCTTCCCTGATCTTTTTGATAATCACCTCATCGTCCCAGGCAACATTGGTAATGGTGATAAAAAGCGCCTCGCATAGAAAACGGCCAACCTTTTTATCGATTCTCCCTTGCAACTTTTCACCATAGATGGAAATGCCCTTGCACACGTAAAGGAGCAGGTCTTGAAGATCGGCGGTTTCCTCCGGTTTGCCACATACACCCCTTACAGTACATCCTGTGTTTTTTGCTGTTTCCTGACATTGAAAACAAAACATGATATTACCTCCTTTTTTTATTTTTGTAAGTCTTCGTCTTTTTTTTTGTTTTTGCCCTTCATTCTGGATAATCTTTTCGAGACTCGCCATAAAACTTTTTAAGTCGTAACCATAAAGCCTCACCACATCGCCGAGGGTGTGAAAGGCCTGCGCCGGACAGCCGACACAGAGCATTTTTTTCTCAACAAAGACATCTATTGCCGATGGATAATGGGTAAAAAGTTCATGGACGGTCATCTCCATTCTTATCATCAAGCGGTCCTTACAGAAATCGAATCATCAACAGCAGCATCTTGAATGGTTTCTCAGCTTTTACGGCATGTGGGATATTGGCTGGCATCAGCAGCGCCTGGCCTGCAGCAACATTGTGGATCTGTCCGCCTACAGTGAATTCACCCTCACCGTCGAGGACCAGTACCAGCGCATCGAACGGTGCGGTATGCTCGCTTAGGCTCTGTCCTGCCTCGAAGGCGAAAAGCGTGACCGTCCCTGCCTTACTCTCGATTAGCGTTCGACTGACAATACTGCCTTCCGAATAGTTTACCATTCCCGTAATGTCAAGCACTTCATTGGCAGGCATCTTTAAGTTAATAGTCTGATCAATGGTCATGCCCTTCACCGTCTCCTTGTTCTTTGTGACCATGTGCACCTCCTTTTTGGTTATCTTGAATACCCAGGCTTCTTTTCCCCTCCCCTGCCATGGGTATTGCCTTTACTTGCAGGTCTTTATATCCGACCCCTCCAGAGGCTTTCATCATAGCGTATCTTGCCTGATAAAGTCTTTGCTCCAGAGCAAATATTGGAAAAAAAAGATTGTACCTTTGAGAATTAGCGGTTTTCCGCAAACAGAACCAGGGCGTGGGGGTTGGACACTGTAATGCGCTCACGCCTGGATATAACCCAGCCTTTCTTTTCCCAGGCGCTAAGAGTGCGACTCACCGTATAAAGAGTGGTACCGGTATATTCGGCCAATTCCTGACGGCTGAGCCTGAAGTCAATTAAAACGCCATTATCAGTCTTACGACCGAATTGTTGCATGAACCGTAATAGGGCTCGGGCGATACGTTGTTCTACCTGTTCGGCGTAGAGTTCCAGATAGCGGTTTTGCACATCATCCAAGCGATCAACAACAACCCTGAGCATGTTGACCGCCAGTTGCGGGAATTCAGTCATAAGGTCCATCATAGCCTGTTTGTTCCAGCCAATCACCTCAACAGCATCGGCTGCTTCCGCTGTAACCGGATAGTTCTTTTCCTTGAAAACAGCTATTGCCGCTATCAATTCTCCGGGATTTATGTAGCGAACAACAACCGTCTTTCCCTGTTCATGAAGCTTTGTGAGTTTAAGGTGACCTTTTAGAACCATGTAGCATCTATTAGCCTGTTCTCCCTCTGAGAATAAGGTCTCGTTTGCCTCAAGATAGATTCGCTCTCCACGTTCGAAGATGGAGGTATGGAATTCCTCGGCTACATCAACCAAAAAATTAGACTGGTTTAGATTGTTTGCGATGACAGAAAGCGTTTTCAAGAAGACACCTCAAAGGATTTTTGGTAAAGCCTTCATTTGCTTCAATAATCTTGTAACACTTAAATAAAAATTACTACTATAACTTCCTTTTGGCAACCATGTTTTGTATCAGTCAAGGATTTTTTGGACATTTTTCCTGAATCATAACTATGAATTCGAAACAATCAATAAAATATGGAGGAATGAGAGGATACCAAGCCCTGGGATAACAATACCTATAAACCCTTTTGTGTAAAAGGCGAGGCAGGCAGAGGCATACAAGAGAACATAATAGAATAGTTTTCTCCTGTTACTTTCAGTTAGATAGCCTGCTGCAAAAAGACCCATGGTACAGATAATAAAAAAGGTAAGGGCACTATCTACTATGACAGTATGGGCAACCCTGAAATACTCACCTCCGGTTGTCAGAATGAGCGCAGAGAGTAAGGCAATCCTTGGTCCAAACAGAAGGTTTACGATAAAAAAGGTTACGATAACACCTGCCAGACCAAATAAGGCCGATGGTATCCTAACCACCCTGTCAGATGTGCTAAATATTTTGAACGTGAGTGTCAGAACACCATAATAACGTGGTGGCTCTTTAAGGAAGGGTCTCTGGTTGAGGGTAGGGACTATCCAGTTCCCTGTGAGAGCCATCTCCCTGCCAATCTCAGCAACCCTTGGCTCATCGGCTGACCAGAGCCCATGATTTGTAAGACCCGGAGAGAAGAGTGGTATCGCTATCAACAAAAAAAGAATCAGGTATTTTAGGGTCTGGTCCTTTTCTAATACAGTATCATCACCCTGACCGGTATCTTGAGCTTATCTCTACCTTCGACAATCAAAGTCAGGGGATTAAGAACCTTGAAAGGGTTTCCAAAACCATTTTCTTTTACCTTTTTATACCCTTGCCCTTCTCCTCAAGAAGATTTTTACAATCTCTGTTGCAGTAGGTGCCATGAACATGAACGGTAGCATGGTCAACCAGTCGTTGAGAGTAAGGGAAACAGTACCAAAGAAGGGTCTTAAAAACGGTACATATACGGTAATCAGAACAAGAAAGAGAGAGCTTCCTGCTGCCCATTGCATCCACCTGTTTGAAAAGACCCCTATAGAAAAGATACTATAATTTTCTGATCTCGATGTGTATGCCCTTAAGAGTTCTGAGCAGCAGAGGGTTACGAATGCCATTGTCCGTGCAGCCGCTATGCTTTCAGGATAACGGGATAAGGCGATTGAAAAGACAGATAGAATGGCAATGGCATCAACTATTGGAACAATGATAAGCCCAATTGCCATGTTTTTATTAATCACAGGTTCTTTTGTTGGTCGAGGGGGCCTGTTCATAATATCAGGTTCACCTTTCTCCAACCCTAAGGCAAGGGCTGGTGCACCATCCGTCACAAGGTTTAACCATAATAGCATAATCGGTTTGAAGGGGATAGGCATACCAAAGAGCATTGCAAAAAATACAATCAATATCTCCCCTATGTTACAGGTAAGCAAGAAGTTGACAAACTTGCGGATGTTCGAGTAAATGACCCTCCCCTCTTCCACAGCAGAGACTATACTTGCATAATTATCATCTGTAAGAACCATATCTGCTGTCTCTTTTGTAACATCCGTACCTGTAATACCCATAGCAACACCTATATTGGCCCTCTTCAAGGCAGGGGCATCGTTCACCCCATCTCCAGTCATAGCAACAACATGGTCTTTTGCCTTGAAGGCATCTACTATCTTTGTTTTGTGCTGTGGGGAAACCCTGCAACAAACATTGACATTTTCTATAATCCCTGCGAGTTCTTCTTCGCTCATCACATCCAGTTCGGTTCCTGTAAGGACCTTTCCATTGGGCTCAAGGAGTCCAATCTCCCTTGCTACTGCCTCTGCAGTATCCTTATAGTCTCCTGTCACCATTACAGTTTTTAGCCCTGCACCCTTTGCAATCTTCACAGCCTCCTTTACCTCTGGTCTTGGTGGGTCAATCATTCCTAAGAGCCCTACAAAGGTCAAATGCCTCTCTACTGTCTCTGCATCGCAGACTTCGGGTATTTTATCCATGGGTCTGAATGCAATGCCTAAGACTCTCAATGCCTGCCTTGCCATATCCTTGTTTATATCCAAAACCTGCTGTTTCTTTTCATTGGTCAGTGGCACTATATGGCCTTCTTCCATTATGCTATCACACAAATCAAGAACAACATCTGGAGCACCCTTTACAAAGGCAATGACCTGTGGAGTATCTATCCCTAACTTAAGGATGCTTTTATCGGTTGTCTTTAATGCATGTATGGTTGTCATCCTTTTTCTCTCAGAATCAAAAGGGACCTCCATTACCCGTGGCAGTACCTTTTCGAGCGTCTCCCGCCACAAGCCTCCCTTTGCTGCAGCGACAACCATTGCACCCTCTGTGGGATCTCCGACAATACGCCATGTCTTCCCTTCCTTCTCTTTGCTGCCCTCTTCAAGTCTTGCGTCATTGCAAAGGGTCGCTCCGTGCAATAAGAGGGCAATATCAGGATACTTAAGGGGCTCAATCGGCTGACCATCAAGTAAGAATTCTCCTGATGGACTATAACCCTCACCGGTTACTTTAAAGTTACATCCACCTGCCCATCCCTGAACCACTGTCATTTCATTTTGAGTGAGGGTGCCTGTCTTATCCGAACAGATGACTGTTGCACAACCAAGGGTTTCAACAGCAGGTAATTTTCTTATCAAGGCATGACGCTTAATCATCCTCTGCATACCAAGGGCAAGACATATAGTTACAACTGCTGGCAGCCCTTCAGGGACAGCAGCAATTGCAAGGCTTACAGCAGTCATGAAAAGTTCAACTATGTCTTTCTTTTCAGCTAAAAAATAAGCAAAAAGACCATCCTTGAAGATAGTACCAAAATGTGTATCCCTTATAAGTCCATAAATAAAAACAATGGCGCATATTATTAAACAGCCAATGCCAAGCACCTTAGCCAGCTGGTTGAGTTTTTGCTGTAGTGGTGTCTCCTCCACCTCATATGACTGGAGCATTTCTGCAATGAGACCTATCTGGGTATGCATACCTGTCGCAGTCACAACCCCCTTGCCCCGTCCGTATGTAACCATTGTGCTCATGAAGGTAGAATTTTTCCTGTCACCGATGGGTATATCCTTATTGAGAACTATATGGGCTACCTTTTCAACCGGCACTGATTCCCCTGTAAGGGAGGCCTCTTCTATCTTCAGATTTACACTTTCTATAAGTCTCATATCAGCAGGGACATAATTACCGGCTTCAATAAGAACAATATCTCCTGGAACCAGTTCCCTTGAAGGTATTGTAATCTGATGTCCATCACGTATAACCTGTGCATTGGGGGCTGCCATCTTCTTCAATGCTGCGAGGGCAGCCTCTGCCTTTGACTCCTGAATGACACCTACTATGGCATTTAATGCAACAATAGCCATAATAGCAATGGCATCTATTATCTCCCCAAGACCCAGAGAAACAAGGGCAGCCACGATCAGGATAATGATAAGGAAATTATTAAACTGACTGAGAAGCATTTTAAAAAAGCCAGGCCGCGGTTTTTCTGCCAACTCGTTTGGGCCATATTCTTTCAGACGTTTTGCAGCCTCAGCCTGGCTCAGGCCCTTTTCTACATCAGTCTTGAGTTGGTCTATCACCTCTTCAATAGACATTGAATGACATTTATGACTATTCATAGGATCTCCTTTTAGAAGATTGCGTTTTTTTATCTCCTTACCTTGAAAATATGTCAATATTCACTATGCCTGAGCAACGAACCCATTATGAATAATTTATTAGAGCAACGATTTCTTATCTTACTTTTACCGTCTTTTGATGTTATCTTCTCTTTGCTTGTAGCTTGAAGTGGGGCTCTTTTCTGTGGGATAATCCACTGAACACAAATTTTTAAAGAAAGGAGCCAGAATGAAAGTAAATAGGAAACAGAAAAAAAAGTCAAGAAAAAGGAGTTGGCCAACCAGCATCTAGGTAACCCAACTTCATGCCCAAAAAAATATTTATATGTATAATCGCATAGTTGCACGACATCAATAGCGTGTTTGGGCACTACATGTTGAAAACTCTGTAATTACATACCAAGACCTTTGCACGGTCTTTCCCCCTCCCTTGTCTTTGAGTTCCTTGATATAGAGGATATAAACAGTCAGCTTGAGTAGAAGGAGATCATAGTAAAAGAGACGTAAGAGTGCCATAGTAGATGCAACCATAGTAGAGTCTTCAAGAAGGCCAGAGAAGGTGATAGATATAATGCCTGAGAGCTTGTCAATTTTTTAGTTGAAATTTTATGTGGTCCCCGTTTCATTTCCTCAAAACCCCCTTCTGTTACCTGGTGAGACCCCAAGGGCCCGGGCTCTGCCTCGATGACGGTTTCACCATATCTTTGCAATGAAATACCGCGTAATACCTTTGTTAGGAACTCTTCTGAGAATGATCCAGGTTTCTTTAAGGCCTCGTAGCCCTGTAATGGTATCTCTCCTTTCGGGTCCACTTAAGCCTGGGATGTTTTACGTGAATCTTCTGGCCCTCCATATAGAGACAACCTTGTTGATAAGCCCACTTATATACACCTACTGACAGGGGTCTATATTCTGGCCCTGATAGTTTTTCACGCTCCATGTCCATGATAGTTTAGGTAAGCATAGTGCCTAATTCACCGATGAAAATATCTAACCCCTGTTTCCCTGTCTGAATGATATGGGACATTCTGTTTACTAATTCCTCTTTCCCGAATACCTGCTCAAATCCTTTTCTTGCCTTTTTCCTTTGTTTGGTATTTACTTTCATTGTGGCATTTTTCTTTAAAAAGAATTTGTGTTCCGTGGATTATCCTACGGAGGGGAGCCACACCTCAAGTTTCAACTAAAAATAGTATAACCTCTTGATAACCTTATCAATATAGATATTGTCGGCGATGATGAAATACGGGAAGTGAAATATATCAACAGGATCAAGATAGGATTGGCAAAACATTTTACTATATTCTCTTTTCTTTTGATTTCTGAACTTCAACGGCAATTTTGAATAAACCCGTTATGATTAATCCTCCAATCCCGTAGACCCCAAGTGTAATGAATACCTCTGGTAATGTAGGAACATAGGAAGCAATGTCATGCAGGGGTGTTGGTATAAAACCTGGTATAAGCAATGCAAGTCCCTTCTCTATCCAGATAGAAACCAATACCATACTGCATATCCAGGGAAGAAGACTTTCATTCCTCCTCGTCTCAGGACGTATCAGAAGGACGAGTGAACAAATAGATAGGGCAATGGAAAACCACATAAAAACAGAAAGCATCCCAGGACCATTACTGCCAAGAAATAGATAGATAAAATGCCCTTTATGGTCAGGTATGGCGCTATAAAAGACTGTAAAAAGCTCTACAAGGAGAAAAAAGAAGTTAATTAGCATGGCATAGGTGACAATAAGTGCAACCTTTTGAATAGCCTCTTTTCCGACATTAAATTTAGTGAATTTTTTTAGTATATAACAAAGGAGTATGAGCAGTGATGGTCCTGATGCAAAGGCTGAAGCAAGAAAACGGGGGGCAAGAATAGCAGTAAGCCAGAAGGGTCTTGCACTGAGACCTGAAAATATAAAGGCAGTAACGGTATGAATACTGATTGCCCACGGTATTGAAATAAGTATCAGAGGTTTTACCCATCGGCGAGGTGGTTCTTCTTTGTCTTCAGCATCGAGAGTATACCATCCACTGAACAGATTGAGAAGAAGATAACCAGAAAGCACAACCATATCCCAGAAAAGGAGTGAAGAGAAAGAAGGATAAAGCAGGACGTTAAAAACCCGCGAGGGCTGACCAAGATCAATAACGATAAAAAGCACTGTCATTACAACTGCCGCAACAGCAAGAAATTCTCCAAGGATTGTAATCCTTCCAAATTGCACAAAGCTATGCAGATAATAGGGTAATACAACCATCACTGCTGATGCAGCAACACCCACAAGAAATGTAAAGTTGGCAATGTAGAGTCCCCAGGAAATATCCCTTCCCATACCGGTTATACCAAGACCCTCTTTTAACTGAAAAAGATAAGATACAAAACCTATAAGAATAAGAAAAAGCAAAAAACCAATCCATGTCCAGTATCTCTTTGTGCCCTTGAGTGCTTTCTCAACCATTACCTTAAGTCCTTACAGGATGTAATAAACCTTTGGCTCTGTGCCAAGGTGAGGTTTGCGTCTTATACTCAACCTGGTGCTTAAAATCTTTCTCACTTCAGAATCTTCTTTATTCACATCACCAAATATCAAACCACCCTCCTTGCATGCCTCAACACAGGCAGGCAAAAGATTCTTTGCAATCCTCTCCTCGCAAAAATTACACTTCTCTACAACCCCCCGTGTGCGTATGGGAAAACCTTTATCTATTTCTTTGATATAAGGTCTCGGGTCTTTCCAGTTGAAGCTTCTTGCCCCATAGGGACAGGCAGCAATACAATACCTGCATCCAATACAACGGTGATAGTCCATCATGACAATTCCATCTTCCCTTTTCCATGTTGCTTTTGTTGGGCATACTGACACACAGGGTGGATTTTCGCAGTGATTACATAAAACGAGTACAGATTTTTCCCTCAACCCTTCATTCATATTATCAAAGTTCTGCTCCCTGAATACTCTGTCGAAGGGTATATTCCATATCCATTTGACCTCATGTTTGGGATTGGTGATGCGTGGAATATTGTGAATACGATTACATGCATCTATACAGTCCGTGCATCCACCCTTCTTTCCACATATACTGAGATTCACAACCATAGCCCACCGGGGCAACCCTTTATTTGTCCTCTGGATGGATATATCTGCAAATACTGGTTTTGTAAAAAGGTGAGCAAAAGGTTTTATTGAAATACCTGAAAGTGTCAGTATTGCAAGTTTGAGGAAATCACGCCGTTTCATTTATCTGCTACCTTTTTGTATACATGACAATTCCAGCATTTAGGTTCTACTCCTGCATAGTTATGGCACCTGTCACAGAATTTCTCTTTGTCTGTATGGCACTCCATGCATGTTCCCGTAATGTCTATGGTATAGGTCTTTCCATTCTTCGCCTTATAGTTACGCACTCCATGACGCACCGCAGTCTCTTTCCATTCGTCGAGAAGCTTCATATGGTCAGTCCTCATAAACATTCTTGATTCAACACACTCCTTTTCTGAAGTTCCGATGACAGGTTCCGGTACATATGTAGCCTTCCCTGTAATAAAGTTATACAGGAAGGGTATGAAAAGAAGTATAAGAAAAATTATTATGCCTGTTATTATTTTGCCTCTGTCATACATATCTATTTATCTAAAATATCCAATAACCAGATTTCTGTCGTGCTGGAATATTGGTTATTGCGATCCGGTAATTGGTCATTCGTGTAATGGTTCACCTCTCAGGTTTGTTGTTCTTTCCTTTTCTCCTTTCATTACAAGTGCATTCCCCACTAATTCATGAACTCCACATACCTCAACACCAGGCACCCAGTATTCAAAGAGTGGTGGCAGGGCTGCCTTGTCTATGGCACACATACAGGCTACCATGTTTACCCCATACTTCTCCTTCACGTATTTAACCGCATATGCGCGAGGCAATCCTCCCCTAAGCCTTGCCTCTATATTCTCATCAGCACCAAGACCTGCCCCGCTTCCACAGCAGAAGGTTTTTTCTCTTATTGTATTTTCAGGCATCTCGTAAAAGGCGTGACAGGTGTTTTTTATTATATACCTCGGCTCTTCAAAAAGTCCCATGGACCTCGCTGGATTACATGAATCATGGAAGGTTACCTTCCATCTATCGTTGCGTGATGGATCAAGTGTGAGTTTTCCATTATAAATAAGGTCAGAAGTAAATTCTGCAATGTGAACCATCTTTGTTGATTGTGCATTTTCAAATACTGTACCTGTTATAGGGGATTTGGGTATCTCCAGAAAATCTGCCGGACCATTGAAGGTATCCATATACTGGTGTATTACCCTCCACATGTGGCCGCATTCACCACCAAGTATCCATTTTACGCCAAGCCTTTTTGCCTCAGCATATATTTTGTGGTTGAGCCTCTTTGCCAGTTCCGATGAATGGAAGAGTCCAAAATTGCCCCCTTCTGATGCATAGGCACTCCATGTATAATCAAGACCAATTTCATGAAAAAGCATGAGATAACCAAGCAGTGTATACCAGTGGGGACTTGCAAAATAATCTGCAGAAGGTGCAATAAAAAGAATCTCCGCGCCCTTTCTGTTTATAGGGAGATTGACTGTAATACCTGTCAGTTCCTTTATTTCATCAACAGCAAACTCAAGGGTCTCTTTGAATGCATGGGGTGGAACGCCAAGGTGATTTCCTGTTCTGAAACAGTTCGAGGCAGGCTCAATAACCCACTGTATATTGCATCCCACAGAATTGAGTAGTTCCCGTGCCATCATGGTAATCTCACAGGTGTCTATACCATAAGGGCAATATACTGAACACCGGCGGCATTCGGAGCATTGATAGAAATAGTAAAACCATTCCTTCAGCACATCTTCACTCAATTCCCGTGCCCCCACAAGTTTTCCAAAGAGTTTTCCAGAGACAGTAAAATACCTTCTGTAGACAGAACGCAAAAGCTCTGCCCTCATAACAGGCATATTTTTTGGGTCACCACTTCCTATAAAGTAGTGACACTTGTCAGCACAGGCACCGCATCGCACACAGATATCAAGAAAGAGCCGAAAGGAGCGATGGCGCCTGATAAGCCTTTCCATTTCTTCAAGAATAATCTCTTTCCAGTTTTCAGGTAGCTTCCAGTCCATGTCATGGGGTTGCCATTCACGCTGATTGGGAAGATCAAGATACCTCTGATGTTTGAGGGGGGCGCCATAACAGTATGTTCCTCTCCTGAAATGCGTCTCTGGTTTCATCCAGTCGCCAGATTCTGGAATGAGGTCTACATCAATCATCTCTTCAGGTTTTTTGAGTTTCTCTTCTGCCATTCTCTACCTTTTTGTTGTGATTTCCTGTTGTTCCTTTTCTACCGGTAATCCTGCTTCTTTCATAGCATCTCTAAACTCGTCCTCCCATTCTTCGTAGGTATGCACCTTGACCGGATAATTCCATGGATTTATGTAGCGTTTCATCCTGCTTATATTCATAAGGTTTCGCGTGGGGCTTAAAAACACACCTGCCATATGGGCAATTTTGCTCATCGGTATATAGGCGAGAAGGATACTTACGAGAAATAGGTGGCAGTAAAAAAGGGTGCTTAATTTCGTTGAAACAAAAGGATGAAGTGAGATTAACCCCATGGTAAACTTTTTTATCTCAAGGAGGTCAACAGAATAGACGTAACGCATGAGAATCCCTGTTACAAGAATTGCACCTATAAGATAGAGAGAAAAATAATCTGAAGACAGAGAAATATATTTTATCCGCGGTGACATGAGCCTTCTCAGCAATAGATATAAAAGAGCGATTATAATGAGCATATCTGTGACAAATAAAGAGGGAATTAAAAACTCAAAGGGGCTATCTATTTTCTGCAATATAAGTATCCATGAAGGTGTGGGTTCCATGAAAAACCGTAAGTGTCTGAGAATAATAACAATAAGGGACCAGTGAAAGAGTAATCCTCCAAGCCAGAGTAATTTGCCTTCGTGGTATACAAGTCTTTCTTTTCCCTCTATAGAAACCCTGTCATAACGAAAGAGGGAACGGAAAAGAAGTATCTCAAGGGCCATTCTCTTTATCACGCCCCAGGGGGTTGATGGACTTTCAGTATTATTACTTTTTATCCATGGTAAAGATTTTTGCTGTCCGCATACAGTGGGTATGCAGAAGGGCTGCGGGGATTTTGCCCACCCAATGATACAGTAGATTAATGCACATATAAAAAAGACAAAAGCACTATAGGGTATGAAAATACCAAAGAAATTATATAAACCAAGAACATGGACACCAACAACAGGTATAATAATAAGAAGCCCTATTACAATTATAGGATAAATGACCTTTGAAGTGCTCATAAGCATTTATTCTGTGTAAACTTTAATAACCTTTGTGCCCTTTCATTCTCAAGTTTCATTTCTTTCAATTGTATAGCGTGAATCTCCTCCTTACACTTCGTATAAAAATCACAGGCAAGGGAATGCATTATGTCTAACTTTCCATAAAGATTAAGCAATTCATTGGGCAATCCATTTTCCTCTTCCTTACCTCTGTGAGTAGTGCCATTCACTACTTCTGTAATAACCCTTCTCAACAAGGGTATAATATTCGTTGCCCGGGATGGTGATAAATCCTGAACAGCCCTGATACGCATAATACTATCAAGGGCGGAAGCAGCACTATCAGAATCCTTCTCATCAACCAGCACATCAAAAAGTATACTTATACCCTCTGATATAGTATAGCCTACAGGATTAGAAAACCTGTCTTTCTCGATTCGTAACTGCCGCCCTGTATCAGGTGGGTATGTCTCTATTATGAGATTAAACCACCTTTCAAGAATATGACTTTTATTATTCAGTAAAATTGTTCTTAGCATCATGATTTGGTTTTTTTCTTCCTTTTCGGTCTTGTTTTGCCATGACTTCCTTTGAAGATTTTTCCTCTTCTTGTACGCTGATCTCCTTTACCCATAGTATGCTAAAACCTCCTTTTTCTAATATCAAAAACTTATTACTTCATTGTGAAGCATTAAATCAAGAATTTCATCCATTGTTACAGCATTTCCTACGACTATCCGATCAGCAATGCATAAATCTTCTACACATAATCTTCCAGCGAGAATTTTAACACCCTTCTCCTCAAGGGCTTTAAGGTGGGTAACTGCTGGCGAGCCTTCTTCAAGAAGCTTCACTGCCATATTCCAGAATATAATTGCCTTTGGTCTATCTTCTCGCCTTACAAGTGCCCCAAGGAAAGTCATGAGAATTGCAAATCCAAGTGTCTCATCACCCTGCCCTATATACTCAGAGCCCAATACGATTACCTTATTCTGTGTATTATTCATTTCAACTCCATCACTGCTCTTAATGCCATTCCCAGTCTATAAAAGGTTTTTTTATATCTACCATGGCATTCACTATCAATTCAACGAGACCACCATAAAAGATGCCACATTTCTCATTAACATTATAATAGTTAAAAAGTTCCCTTATCTGCCCTTTACAATTGGAACAGGGTGCACAGACATACTTTTTTATCTCAGGTGAAATCACATCCTGAAATACCTCAAGAATCTGTTTTAGTTTTATCCTGCCTGACACAGCGCTTCGCCAGTCCGGGAAATTCATGGATTGCATGATGGCAAATCCACTTCCTCCTCCGCAGCAATAATTCTCCACACCGTGTGGCTCCATCTCTTTAAACTGAGGGCATATGGTGCGCAGGATTCCCCTCTGAGGTTCAACAATGCCCATGAGCCTTACCATGTTGCAGGGGTCATGGAGGGTTACAGGGAAGTTGTTACGAGATGGATCAAGTTTAATCTTCCCATTACATACAAGTTCTTGAAGGAGAGGCAGTGCACTCTCCCGTGGGATATTCAGTTCCCCTGTAAGTACACGGTCTGCAATAACGATCATCGCCTTATGGGCATGGCCACATTCACCAACGTTTATCTTCTTCACCTTCAATTTTCTCGCAATCTCTGCATGCTTTACAGCTATCCGTGCAAGTTGTATATCGTCATACCAGACACCATAGTTTACTGCATCGTAACCTACAAGGTCACTTGATAGTGTCCAGTCTATACCAGCTGCCTCGAAGATGATAGCGAATGCCTCTGTATTTTCAGGCCAGGAAATAAACTCCCCTGCATTATGGATTAAGAGTATCTCAGCGCCTTCCTTATCCACAGGCATCTTTATCTTTTTCCCTGTCTTCTCCTCAATCTCTTCTTCCATGAATTCTATGATGTTTCCAAGTGCCTTTGGTGTAATGCCTGTTGATGATCCTGCCCTTAACTGTTGCATAGTACCCAGTTCATGGAGCTCTTTAGGGGCTATCCCCATCTCCTGACTGAAGATTTTCCTTATTTCGTGGCTTATAAGGCCATTATCAACACCAAGAGGGCATACCTGTGCACACTTTCTGCATATTGTACAGCGATATGCAAGCTCTCCAAGCCTTGCAACAAGCGTCCAGTTCAGGTCAATGTCGCTCCCCGTTAGTTTTAAAAGAAGCCTATTCTTTTTTTTCAGATATTTATTTATTATTTTTCGGAGTACCTCAGCCCTGAATGTAGGCCTATAAATCTCCTTTTTTCCGCTTGCAATATAAGCAGGGCATGAGTCGTTGCATATCTGGCACTTTACACAGTATTCAAGGGAATGGTAAAGAGGTTGGAGGAAGGTCCAGTTATTTTCTGGTGTGAGCAGTTTTTCAAGACCTGAAATAAATTTCTTTACAAAACCTTCTTCCTCTTCTTTGCTTGATGGTTTTGGTATGCCTATGGCAATTATCCCATCAAGGGATGCTTCATACCGTGCCCTCTGCTCTTCTGTTAATTGTTTCAGGGGAGGCTCATTTGTCGGGTCGTCATAGGGATATGGCAGTGGTATGAGGTCATCAGGTTCTATCGTTATAAGTTGGTTACTCTTTTTACCCAGATCCTCTGCTTTCATGTCCTAACCATTATACTTTACAAGGTCGCTCCATCGTTTTCCACTCTCAATATGGGGCCCAGACCAGCTTACATTCTTATTTAATTGTTCTATAAGCCTTTTTTCAAGCTCTCCACCCCTTATATTTGGTTCGTCATCCCAGCGTATGAGATAAAAGGCAAAAAATCGGGTAATATAATGCAGTGAACGGGTAAAGGGGAGGTATATGAGGAAAAGGTCAAAAAGTATTATATGAACCATTGTGGCAGTATTAACCCCTACAAATTGGAATGTTATAAGACCTTTCCAGAACTCTCTATATTCTGACATATGAGGGTCAACAAAATACCAGGAGTAAAAACCACTTAAAAAGACAATCAACGTAAAGAGATACATGAAAAAATTTAGAGGTGTGGCGTAGGTTCTCAAGTTTTTATCTACGATACGATTTATTATAATGAAAATGCTTCCCAAAGTTCCTGCTACAAAACTCAATACACCTGTCAGGAGAATTACATAATATAAAATCCTTCCCCATAAGTCCTGTGAGCCTGGAGATATGCTGATCCCCAGCACCATAGAAAGGGCACCAAAAAAACAGAGAATATGAAAAGTAATGATGAATATAAAACCAATGTGCCACGGAAAAAGTCCAATCCAGTATAAAAGGTTGCGAGTCAAATAATTTTTTAGAGTAAAATATTCTTTGAGAAGATAGACCACACCTCTTGACCAATTCTTTTTCTTTATCTTCTCCCACCAGTTTACATCTTCAAAACATGACCCTCCATATTGATATTTCTCCTCATGTATAACCGGATAGAGTTCCCACCTGAGATGTACAGGCAGCTTAAGGTATTTAATAATTTTGATGGTATATACCAACACGATAAAGCAATAGGCAAAATAGGTGAGGATGGCAAGAAAGGTGTTCATATAAAAAAGGTTCGAGAACTCAAGGGTTCAAGCTTAACCCTTGGGGTTTACACGCATCCAGTAGGTTTTGGAAGACCTGCGATCTTGCATGCCCCTTTTGCCGGTCCTGATGGAAAAAGCTGGTATATCTTCTTTAAGTCAAAACCTGTCTGTTTCACCAGCATCCTGATAGGTGGGGCAATCTCATATTTAAGATAATAGTCTCTCAGATAATTCACTACCTTCCAGTGCTCTTCACTCATGGGATATGCCTGTTCAACCTTTGCCAGATCTTCTGCTATTGCCTGATTCCATTTCTCCGGCTCCTGAATAAAGCCGTCCTCATCGATCTCAATTTCCATTCCGCCAAGTATTGCTTTTGCCATCTCAAAGCCTCCTATTTTGAAAATTTTTTAGGATCTTCATCAAACTTTTTCTTACATGCCTTGCAGCAGAAAAAATATTCTTTTCCTTCATATGTGGTAGTTGCCCTTGGTGCAGCCCTTACCGCACCATATAGTTTTGCAACCTGAGAACCCACCTCAATCTCCATACCACAGACAGGGCATTTCACCATTTCCGTACCTTCAGCCATAAAAAACCTCCTTTTTTGACTTTCTCGTGTGCTGTTCATTCAATGCAAGTAATAGAAAGGTCTCAGCCCAAGACTGCGTACTCAGTGCGTGAATATGTGTGTAAGAAGCAAACATATTTTTATAGGTTATACCATCACCACCACCATTAATCCCCCTCCCCCGGGTAATCTTCAGAGCCATTTGCAATTCTTTTGCGTCTTTAAGATAGGAATAATGGAACTCGTGACCCCTTATCTTTTCTCCAGTACCATAAAAAGGATTTTCCTTTACTACCTCTGCTTCAACATATCCATGGCCTTCTGGCCTCTTTTTAAGACCAATCTCTGAAGGAATCACGCCTGCCATCCTGTATAGAGTGCCATCTTTATTAACACCTTTGCTCAAATACATCAACCCGGCACATTCAGCATATACAGGAAGTCCCTCCTCAATTTCACGGGCAATATCCTCCATCAATCCCCTGTTACGCTCAAGTTCTTTCAGATAAAGCTCAGGGAAACCGCCGCCAATATAAAGACCATCGATAGAGGGAAGTTGGTGGTCATTCAGCGAATCAATATATATCAACTCTGCACCATTATTTTCAAGGATTTCAAGGTGTTCAGGATAATAGAAATGAAAGGCTTTATCAAAAAATACACCAATCCTTACTCTCTTTTGCTTTTTAATGGGTTTTTCTTCTTCAATATATGCTTCTTCTGGCGCAGACCTGGCAATTGAAAGCAGTCCTTCCATATCAATATGCCTCTCTGTTATCCTCGCAATGCGTTCAATGATAAGCGAACCTGATGTATCCTCCCTGAAAGGCACAAGACCAAGATGACGTTCCTTAATGTGAAGACTATCATCCCTCGGGATTGTTCCTATTACAGGAATCTTACAATTGTCTTCTATTGCCTTTATGAGTTTCTTTTTATGCCTCTCTCCTGATACATTATTGAGGATAACTCCTGCAACAGGTGTTTCAGGCTCGAAATTCTGATACCCCGTAACCATGGCAGCTACGCTTCGTGCCATCCGGGCTGTATTGATGACAAGAATAATAGGTGTTTTTAGAAGCCGTGCCAGATGGGCACTGCTTCCTCTTCCATCCCCCTCAATACCATCGTAAAGCCCCATATTCCCTTCAATGAGTGCTACATCTGCGTCATGTACGGTTCTCTTAAAATGCTGAATAAGTGTCTCTTCTGGCATAAGAAAGGCATCGAGGTTGCGGCATGGCATACCTGTTGTTGCCTGAAGCCAGGAGGAATCTATGTAGTCAGGTCCCTTTTTAAAAGGTTTGACCTTGAGTCCTCTTCGTGTGAGTATGGCGCTTACACCACACGTGATAATGGTCTTGCCTGACCGTCCCTGTGGTGCTGCGAACATTAGCCGTGGCGGTAATCTAAAAAAAGTCATGCCCCTTACTATTATTTAAGTTTAATAAAAGAGGCACCGAGGTAGAGGTATTCTATTTTTCCCTCTTTACTCAGAGCAGCTATTGCCTTATCAACAAGATGCTTATCTTCCCCGATCTCCCGTGCCACCTCTTTGTTTTTTGCCTTTGTTACTGTCTTCAGATAATCAATAATCTTCTGCTTCAATTCCTCTGTTACTTCATCTGCCATATATATAACCCCCTACCACTTGAACTGTGTGGTTGTTCTGTATGTCTCTACGGCATGTGTAAAATCATCAATATGGTGTTCTGTAAAAGGAATATCTGTGAGTTTGAAGAACTTCTCCCACCCTATCCTTTCTATCCATTCTCCGAGACGCTCGTACTTACGGGCATGGTTTGCATAGACCTCAACAACCTTTTTGATGACATTTACAACCTCTGGCCATCGTGGTGGATTATTAGGAAGATAAGGCACGATAAGGCGTGAAAACATGGGTGGCTTTCTTGCATTCGACACCTTTCCTCCTGCATAGATAGCCACGCCGTCCCCTTCGGGATCAGCAAGAGGCATGGCAGGACAGACAGTAAAACAATTTGCACAGTACATACAGAGATCTTCTCTGACAGTTACACTTTTAATATTCGGGTCAGGATGGCGTCTTATCGCGCCTGTTGGACATGCCTGAATGGTTGTTGGTATTTCACACTGGGCTACCACTTTCTCATGGTCTATCTTAGGGGGTTTTGTATGAATACCTACAACTGCAAGGTCAGAACAGTGGACTGCACCGCACATGTTGATACAGCATGCGACAGCTATACGGATGTAAGCAGGCAGTTTTATTGAAACAAAATGGTCATAGAGTTCATCCATAATCGATTTTACTAGACCTGATGCATCTGTGGCAGCGCTGTGGCAGTGAATCCATCCCTGGGTATGGACAATATTTGAGATGCATGTACCAACCCCTCCTACAGGGAGACCAAGTTTGTTTACATCCTCTATAATCCTATCCACATTCTCTTTCCTGTCTGTCAAAAATTCCACATTATAACGGCTCGTAAACCTTAAATGACCATCGCAATACTTATCAGCAATGTCACAGATATCACGGATGAAGTCAATACTCACAAGCCGTGGCGAGCCTACCCGGATTGTATAGAGTTCATCATTCGTCTCAGATACATGTTTGAGAACTCCAGGGCGTACAATTTCATGATATTTCCATTTACCATAATTCTTTTTTACTATATCTGGTAACATCATATGATAATCGGGTGGTCCTATATCTGTTGCTCCCATAATAATTTCCTCCTCTTTTACTTTTTATCAAAAAATACGTATGGGTTTGCCCTTGGTTTATAGACCATCTGCGGAACAGGCTTAATACCTATCTCTTTCAGGAATGTTTTGAGCCCTATCCTTTCTACGAGTTCTGCAAGTCTTTCCCTTGTCCTTCCATTCTCATCCCACCAATCCCAGATTTTGCGTAGCAGATCTTTAAGCTCCTCATAAGGGGGTTCAAGTTTCATAAAGGGGATAAGTACCCATGAGAGATATGCCCCCTTGATGATGGGCGCCTTGCCTCCAATCATGAGTGTTGCGCCACCCTCCAGACCAGGCCTTATTGCCTTTGGCATCTTATTTATGCAATGCATACATCTGACGCAGTCATCAGGTTTGAGTGTAAGCGTTTTACTCTTTTCATCCCATTCAAGGGCATCTGTGGGACATCTATCGACAATAAGTTTATGTATGTCAAAACCTTTATCTGCATATTCCTTAACTGCCTTCTGGTCAATCCGCAGGTTATCCTTCCATGTTCCTATAATCGTTAAGTCTGCACGGGCTATGGCTGCCACACAGTCATTGGGACACCCTGATGCCTTGATTTTAAATTTGTAGGGCCAACGAGGTCTGTGTATCTCATCCTGAAATTCCATGGTTATATTATAGATGAGATCAAGTGTATCAAAGTTGGACCATTCGCATCTTGCAGGTCCTACACAGGCAGACGGAGTTCTGAGTGCGGAACCTGAGCCACCAAGGTCAAAACCAATTTCAGTGAGCGCATCAAAACAGGGTTGAAGGTTTTCTGTTGTTGTGCCAAGGAGTATAATATCTCCTGTAGAACCGTGAAAGTTTGTCATACCACTTCCATATTTTTCCCACACATCACAGATCTGTCTTAAGGCCTTTGTTGAATAAAACCATCCTGCCGGATGATTCACCCTCACCGTATGGAATGAAGCGACATGAGGGAACTTCTCAGGCACATCGCAGTATCTGCCTATGACACCACCGCCATAGCCAGTAACACCGACTATGCCTCCGTGTTTCCAGTGTGTTATTCTGTCTCTGTAAGATAATTCCTGAATACCAAGCAGGTCTTTTGCCGCCTTGTTCTTTTTTGATGCACGCTTGATCTCTTTAACATAACTTGGCCATCTTCCCTTTTCCAGCTCATCTAACAATGGAGTTTCATCCGGCATGATGCCACCTCCTTAAATTGATAAGTTCTATATAAAAACCATTCGTAATAGAAAAGCATCACTTATATTACACCCTTCAATATAATTTATATTATCAATGAAAATAAATTTGTCAATTTTTTTTGCATATTTCACAAAAGATAAATTTCACTTGCCCTTATAGGGGCTCTTACTTCCTCTTCTGCCTGTAAAGGGGTGACATATTTCTCAAAAATTCTATGCTCTTATGCAATACTTCAAAAGCCCTGTTTACTTCATCAATGTTATTCATAATACTCAATGAAAAAATCAGAGGTCCCTGAGCTACTGCATAGTCGAGACCAATGGCAATAAGCACATGTGAGGCTCTCAAAGAAAAACTTCTCAAGCAGAGATATAAAAGACTATCAGGCCTTTACTCCTCCATAAGGTGGTATAACTTAAGTGATCCTTAAGATGGAAGAGGTATTAAATGATAGGATATCCTTATATCCGAATAGGTGGCCTCTCTCTTATTTATCTCCCCTACCTGACCATATGCAGGTTTAGGAATAATCTCTACAACAGGCTCTTTGAGGAGATAAACAGTCAGCTTGAGAATACATATGAGATACAAGGGGCCTGCAAAGGGGGATATGGCAGCAACTTTCGTGGAATAAGGGGAAAGGGTATAAAAATGTCTATGAAGGGAAAAAATCTAAGGGTTAGAGGTTTATGCAAAGGTCTTGTATCTTATATGATTTACTTGACAATTTCAATTTATCGCATATACTTTTTAAAAGTAAAGATACAAGGGGAGGTGTTTATGGAAGAGAAAAAACCAATTGATTGGACTACGCTATGGAAGAAAGATGACTGGATGTCTGTCTGGGTTGGTTTTTTGATAATTATCATCTTTCTCGCAGGTGCAACCTTTAAGCTTCCAGGGTGGCAATGGATGACTGACGGGACATTCCTTGAAAAGGTTTCAGGGCAGGCAGCAAAAGTTGAAGCCCTTGCAAAAGAGGCTGAGGGAAAGGGTGAATCTGCAATTCAAAAGGAACTCCTTGCTTTAAAGACTGCCATCGATGGAAAAGATAGAAAAGCTATAGGTGATGCAGCAGGCAACGTGGAAAAGGCAGCCAAGGATGTAAAGGACAAAGACATCAAAAAGAAGGCTGAAAAGATGGGCAAGGATATCAAGGCAGATGCAGGAAAAACTATTGGAAATGTCTTCTCAGGCAGCAATATCCTTAGAATGGTTTATCTTTTAATAGGTCTATGGATATTAGGTGGTATAGGTATCGCAATAATGGGTATGTCTTTTGGAAAGTTTACCCTTGGTTTTCCAATAGTCTACATCCTTTCAGCACTCTCATTCTTTGTAGCAGGAAATAGTACTATAAACTATTATGGCCTTGAGGTGGTCTTCTGGGCGCTCATTTTTGGATTAATAGTAAGTAATATATTTGGTATACCTGACTGGCTTAAAACTGCAGTAAAAACAGAATTTTTTATCAAAATAGGCCTTGTCCTTCTCGGTGCTGAGGTGCTTTTTTCAACCATAGCAAAGGTCGGAGCCTATGGCATGGTTCAGTCTATCATCGTCATCTTCGCAGTTTTCTACTTCTGTTTTTGGGTAGCCAAGAAACTTGGTCTCGATGATGAATTTGCCTCCATTCTCAGCACTGCTGTGTCCATCTGCGGTGTCTCTGCAGCAATTGCTGCAGGTGGAGCTGTCAAAGGTGACCAGAAGAAGGTGAGCCATACCATATCGCTTGTTCTTTTATGTGCTATCCCAATGCTCATCTTTGAGCCACTTATTGCCAAAACAGTGAACATGCCATCCGCCATGGCCGGCGCATGGATAGGTGGGACAATTGACACCACAGGTGCTGTTGTTGCAGCAGGCGCTATCGCAGGTGAAGCTGCAATGGCTGTTGCTGTTGTAGTAAAAATGGCACAAAACGTCCTCATTGGTGTTGTTGCTTTTATACTTGCCATCTGGTTTACATTTAAAGGCATGAAAGCTGGGGAAAAACCAAGTGCTATGGAGATATGGTTCAGGTTTCCAAAATTCGTTCTTGGCTTTATTGTCGTATCTATTGTCTTCTCTTTCTTCTTATCAGATGCCACTGCAAAGGCTGTAACAGGTATGACAGCAGGACTCAGGGGCTGGTGGTTTACCCTTGCATTTCTGTGTATAGGTCTTGATACACGATTCAAGGAGCTCGTCTCAATGGGTGGTGGCAGACCTGCAGCAGCATTTCTCATTGCCCAACTCTTCAATATTTTTTGGACACTGCTTATTGCATGGCTTATATTTGGTGGAGTTCTCTTTCCAGTACCAAAATTTTAATGAATTGAGGGCAGCAGACAGGAATTGGGTACTGTCAACATAATTGTGTAAATTTCTTATAGAGGGGTAAATTAGGACGTACCTTGCCTATCTTTGTTCTCCTCCAGCTCATCTCCATCTTAAGCG
>JGI12104J13512_1000498_pt1 | contig 35093 bp, 35 predicted proteins | sample TerdegcTABiofilm_FD_13512 | JGI IMG/M metagenome (IMG submission 13512)
CATATCAGGGGCAATAAAGGAAGACCATATTCACATGCACCTTTCAGTTCCTCCAAAGTATTCTCCATCATATATAATGAAGATGCTTAAAGGAAAGAGTGCAGAATATCTAAGAAAGGAATTTCCAGATCTCAGAAAGAAATACTGGGGTCTCCATATATGGGCAAGGGGATATTTTGTAAGCACAGTGGGTATAGACTCAGATATAATCCGTAGATACGTCAGCAAGCAGCAGGAAGAAGAACTGCGAATCGAGCAACTAAGGCNTTGGCGAGACGATGTATGACAATGTCAGGAATCGTCGAGCAGGTTTTGAAAACCACCGACATAGTCGGTGGTGGTTTATTTTTAGACTATAGCCTCGAGGGTAATTGCTAAGGACCTTGCGTATATAATGTTCAAGCCCATTATGGTTAACAAGGGCAATCCCTGCATCCGCGATGCAGAGTCTATTGATGTCTTTTACAATAAAATTGTTCACTTGTAGGATATTTTCTGTTATTATTAATAATATTATGGTCAGCGTGGTAGATATAAATTGTGATATGGGCGAGTCCTTTGGGGATTATAAAATAGGCAATGACGAGAAGGTTATCCCCTTTATAACATCTGCCAATATAGCATGCGGCTTTCATGCATCAGACCCTAATGTAATAGACAGAACAGTTAGGCTCTGCAGGGAATATAATGTTCTGCCTGGGGCTCATCCTGGCTATCCTGACCTCATGGGCTTTGGAAGACGTTTTATGGATGTGGCTGAAAGGGAGCTTATAAACTATATTATATATCAGGTGGGTGCAGTGAAGGGGTTTGCTGACCTGTATGATATAAGGCTTCAGCATGTAAAGCTCCATGGTGCACTATACAACTACATGGTCAATCAAGAAGGTCTTTTCCTTACAATCATGGAGGCGGTAACAAGGGCATTCGGGGATATAATCTTTCTTACGCTCGGGACAGGAAAAACAAGGACATTTAAGGAGAGATGCAGGGAGAAAGGGATAAGGCTTGCCCTTGAGGCATTTCCTGACAGAAACTATACAGACGAAGGTGAGCTCCTCCCAAGAAAATACAAGGACGCCGTGCTCCATGACCATGAGCTAATAGCCACAAGGGCGGTCCAGATGGTGAAGGAGCAAGGTATAAAAAGCATAAACGGTAGATGGGTATCTATGGACATAGACACCCTATGCATCCACGGCGATAATGAGGAGAGCATAGAGGCAGCAAAAAAAATAAGGGAATATATCACTAGGGAGGGTATAGGGGTTAAACCGCTTTTAGGGTTTATGTAGCTGCAACCTCAAGGCCTTAAATGATTGCGGCGTCAACCCCGACCTTAACCTGCACAAAAGAAGATCTAAAGGTGAAGCCTTTGTTTGAATGAGTGCCCTCACATTGGACATACCATTGATGACCATGTTTATTCTATCAAGGGGTTGGATTATTTGATATATGGAATACCTCAGATACGGTGAGTGCGGCATAAGGATTGTATTCGGAGATTCCATTGATCCTGATATAAACAACAGGGTCATCCGTTATTATCTTCATCTGAAATCAAAAAATATAGATGCCATCACCAATATAATCCCATCCTTTAATACATGCCTTGTCGAATTCGACAACACACAGATAAGATTTGAAGGGCTTGTTTTATCCCTCAATGCACTCGAGGAAGAAACATTAGCCCCTCTGGGGCGGGCATCCCGGATTCATGATATACCCGTGAGGTATGGAGGTGATTATGGGCCTGATATGGGGTTTGTGTCTTCATATACAGGGCTCTCAGAGGAGGAGGCTATAGAGGTGCATACATCAGTGGTGTATACCGTGTATACAATAGGTTTTATACCTGGTTTTCCATATCTCGGCACCCTTGATAAAAGACTCTTTGTTCCCAGGCTTGAAACACCCCGAACAAGTGTCCCTGCAGGCTCAGTAGGGCTTGCCCAACTCCAGACAGGCATATATACCTTTGAATCTCCGGGTGGTTGGCAGATAATCGGAAGGACAGACATGAGGCTCTTTGATTACAGAAATCCGCCCTTTAGCACCCTCCTTGTTGGTGATAAGGTGAGGTTTATCCCGATATGATAGAGGTATTAAATCCTGGTTTTCAAGCAATTATTGTGGACAAGGGTAGATTCGGGTTTGGCGATATAGGCGTGCCTACCTCTTCTGCCCTGGATAGCCTTGCCTATAAGACCGCAAACTACCTAACAGGCAACCCTGAGGATGCGCCTGTTATAGAATCAATTGGACCAATGCTTTCATTGAGATTCCAATACCCTGTGGTATTTGCCATAACAGGTGCATGGGTAGAGGGGCTTCTTGATGAAATACCTTTTACATCATGGCAGTCCCTCAGAGCGGATAAGGGCAGCATAATGAAGATTAAAGGGGTCAAAGAGGGATTGAGATATTATATTGGTTTTTCTGGCTTGATAGACATAGAAACAGTAATGGGCAGCTTTACAACAAATATGGAGTGCCATTTCGGTGGCTACGAGGGTAGGCAGTTGAAAAAGGGCGATCTCTTAAGGCTCAGGGATATAAAGGACACGAGCGAAAGTTCCATTGATAAGGATATGATACCAACGATGGGCTCACCCCATCCCCTCCGGGTTATAGATGGCCCGGAGGCAGGTTTTTTTAATAATGATCCGATAGAAAGGTTCTTTAAAGAAAGTTATAAGGTTTCCCCAAAATCCAACAGGACAGGCATCAGGCTTACAGGCATGCCGTTGGAATTTAAAGAGGGTGTTGAAAAAAGTATAATATCAGAGGGGATACTGCCCGGGACCATCCAGATCCCCGGTGATGGCATGCCTGTGATCATGCTTTATGAGAGGACCGTGGGGGGATATGCAAGGCTTGCTATTGTAATCAAGGCGGACCATGATAGGCTTGCCCATCTTACGCCAGGGGATGATGTGATATTCAAAAAGGTATCTATTGAAGAGGCAGAGGAGATCTGGATGGAAAAACAAAAAAACAATAAAAAATTTATTAAAAACGTGATTGATAATGTGTATAATGTATCCACTGTGAAAAATCTCAGGAAATAAAAAGGAGGTTAGGGCCATGAGGTTATTTAAGTTTTTATTTTTTGTCTGTGTTTTATCTCTTTCTATTATGATGATTACGCCATCCGTCCATGCCCAGCAGGAGATAAAGATAGGTGTCCTTTATCCCCTATCGGGTGCCCTGGCAACAATAGGAAGGGACCTTCAGAGGGCAGCAGAGTTAACTGCCGACATAATCAACAATAAGGCTCCTGGTATTGATACGCCTATGGCGCAGTGGGGAGGCATACCTAATCTTGGTGGGGCAAAGCTCAAACTCATCTTTGTTGACCATAGGGGAGAGCCTGACCGCGGGGCTGACCTGGCAAAGAGGCTCATCCTTGACGATAAGGTTGTAGGTCTTATGGGTGCATACAATAGCGCTGTTACAAAGACAGTGAGCGCTGTGGCAGAGAGATATGGGATACCTATGATAAATGACTCATCCACATCCCCTGACCTCACAGAGAGGGGTTTTAAGTGGTTCTGGAGAACCACCCCCCATGATAACTATTTTAATAGAGACCTTTTTGAGCTCCTCAAGGGTATCACAGAGGGCAAGGCAAAAGGCGTAAAGGCAATCCCCAAAAGCGAGCTTCAGAACCTTGCCTATGCCTGTGAGAATACAGAATGGGGTTCAGGTGTAGCAAAATCTATTGAGGCATATGCAAAGGAATATGGCTTCACTATCAAAAAAAGCATACTCTATAATGCAAACTCCCCTGACCTCACATCAGAGGCAAAGGCATTGTTATCGGTGAGGCCTGATGCAATGCTCTTTGCATCATATCTATCTGACTCCCTCCTTATGATAAGGACACTCAAGGGTATGAAGGCGCAGACAAAACTCCTATGGGGACAGGACGCAGGCTTTGAGATGGCAGATTTTGTAAAACAGCTTGGCACTGATATAAACGGCGTCCTTACAAGAACAGTCTTTATTGATAAGATAACAAAGGTAAAGAAGGTGGCAGGACAGATAAATGCCCTCTACAAGAAGAAATACGGCGATGACCTAACGGGTGCCACTGCACGGTCTGTTGTGGGTGTCCAGACATGGGCATATGTCCTCAACAAAGCAGGCTCTACTGACCCAAAGGCAATCCAGAAGGCATGTAATGAGATAAATATCCCTGCTAATGAGCTTGTTATGCCCTGGGCAGGTGTAAAATTTGACTCCAAGGGACAGAATATCCTTGGTAGGGGGCTTATAGGCCAGTATCAGAAAAAGCCCGATGGAAAGATGAGCCTTGAGATTATATATCCCTTTGAGCTTGCAACGGCTAACCTTATATATCCATTCCCGGGCTGGAAATAGAAAGACTTGCCATGGGGGGGCAAGGGGCAATAAATCACCACGCGCCTCCCTAATGGCATAAAAACCTTGACAGCGAAAAAGATATGTTTGTAATAGATGCACTACTCCAGGGGATACTAATAGGGCTTTTATTTGCCCTTGTTGCCCTGGGTCTCACAATCATATTTGGCGTTATGGACATAGTAAACTTTGCCCATGGCGAGTTTCTCATGATGGGCATGTATGCCGTCTACTGGACTAACTATTTTCTCAATATCGATCCACTCCTTGCCCTCCCTGTTGCAGCAGTGGTTGGGGCCATCCTTGGTATTGCATCATATTACTGGCTCATCCGATATCTATTACGGGGTCCTGCCATTGCCCAGCTCTTTGGGACATTCGGGCTCATGTTATTTCTTCAGTATCTTGCCATGTTTCTCTTCAGCGCAGATTACCGCATGATTGATAAGGGCGTCCTTGTGGGAAAGAGTTATTTCGTAGGACCTTTTATATTTGACGCCACAAAGCTTGCTGCAGGGTTACTTAGTCTTATATCCTTTGCGGTGGTGTATTATTTTCTATACAAGACAAAGACAGGCAAGGCACTTCAGGCAACTGCAATAAACAGAGAGGCCGCCACATATATGGGGATAAGGACGGACAGGATGAATGCCCTTGCATGGGCAATAGGGGGTGGCACCGTGGGGGTTGCAGGGGGGCTTCTTGTTAACTTCTACTATGCCTATCCTATGGTGGGGATACTCTTTGTCATGATAGCCTTTGCGTGCGTTGCCCTAGGTGGGTTTGGAAGTATCAAGGGCGTATTTTTTGCGGGGCTCCTTGTGGGTATCCTTGAGATGATATTCCCTGTTTTTGGACAGATTATAGGCTCTGATTTTCTGGGCCCCCATTTTAAATTTACCATTGTTTATCTCGCATATTTTATAATAGTTGTAGTTAGACCACAGGGATTATTTGGATGGAAAAACTAAAGGATGCCCTTGATTTCAGTGATTTTTCTAAGCCCGAGAGGGTCTGTTTTCTTTTATTTACAGTTTTTCTCCTTATCTTTCCCTGGCTTGGCGCCAGCTCATTTGTTAAAACTGTAATGATCCAGTTCATGCTATTCTCCCTCTTCGGTATGGGGTGGAACACAATAGGGGGATACGGTGGACAGGTTGAGCTCGGTAAGGCCCAGTATGTAGGTATTGGGGCATACACCGTTGCCCTTATGATGGTCTGGTGGAGGGTCCCATTCTGGATCTCCATGCCTATCGGGGTGCTTATTGCCGTTGGTTACTCATTTATCATTGGTTATCCCCTCTTCAGGCTTAAGGGTCATTATTTTGCCATAGCCACTATATGCACATCCCTTGTCCTGAAAGACATATTCGACAACTGGAATCTTGTGGGTGCTGCAAAGGGCGTTGAGCTCCCCATACACGAGCACCCGGATTTCCTGTATATGCAGTTCAAGTCTGATACATATTACTATTATTTTATAATGGGGCTTTTCTACATTGCCATCTTTTATATGAACTGGTTTCGCAAGTCAAAGCTCGGCTACCAGTTGCGGATGATAAAGGACGATGAGGATGCAGCAGAGAGTCTGGGTATAGATATAAGATGGTGCAAGATAAAGGCATATTCCATAGCATCTGCCTTTGTGGCAGTGGGCGGAGGGTTTATGGCAGTCTATAACCTCTATATAGACCCTGGCTCTACCATGGAATTATCATTATCTATCAAGATAGCCCTAATGGCAATGCTTGGCGGTGCTGCATCATTATGGGGTCCAATTATTGGGGCAGCATTTTTAGTCCCCCTTGACCGTTTTCTCGGAAGCTGGCTTGGGGGCCACAGGGGTCTTACGGGTATAGATTTTATGATATATGCCCTGCTCATTATGATTGTGTCTGCATATCAGCCAAGGGGCATATGGGGCATAATCGAACAGTTCAGAAAAAGGGGCAGATAACCTTGGCGTTTCTTGAGGTAAAAAATATTGTAAAGGATTTTGGCGGTCTTGTTGCAAACAATAACGTCTCTTTTGAGATAGAAAAAGGGGAGATTGTTGGCCTCATAGGGCCCAACGGTGCAGGCAAGACGACCCTTTTTAACTGTATTGTGGGCTATCATAGACCTGATTCCGGCACTATTATTTTCAAGGGAAAGGATATCACAGGCTTTAAATCCTTCCAGACAAGCAGGGAGGGCATAGGAAGGACATTCCAGATAATGAAGGTGACAACAGGCCTCACTGTCCTTGAGAATGTCATGGTAGGCGCATTTAGCAAGACTGACAACAGGGATATAGCAAGGGATAGGGCGCTGGAGATACTGGATTTTTTGGATCTAATGGATATAATCGAGTATCATATAAATGAACTACCAATAGCAAGACAGAGAAAGGTGGGGCTTGCCAGGGCGCTGGCAATAGAGCCTGAACTTCTCATGCTTGATGAGGTGGCATCAGGGTTAAACCACACCGAGACAGATGAGATGGTGGGGCTTTTAAAGAGACTCAATATAGAAAAGGGGATGACCATATTTCTTATTGAGCATATAATGGAGATGGTTATGTCTGTATCAAAGAGGGTCATTGTGCTTGACAGCGGCATAAAGATAGCAGAGGGGCTGCCGGGAGAGATTGTAAAAAATCCCGATGTAATAAAGGCCTATCTTGGTGAAAAGTATGTTAAGAGTCGCTAACATAGAGGTTCGTTACAGCGGAATCCCCATAATCCATAATGTGACACTGGAGGTTAATAAGGGTGAGCTAGTGACTGTTGTGGGCTCCAATGGTGCCGGGAAATCAACACTCCTGAAGACAATAGCAGGTGCCCTGCATCCAACAAAGGGGACAATAATCTTTGAGGAAAAAGAGATCCATAGACTATCCACACCCGATATAGTCCGACTCGGCATAACATACATACCCGAGGCACGGCTTATATTTGGGCCCCTAACAGTAGAGGATAACCTTGAGCTTGGCGGCTTTATATTGGATGATAAGAAGGAGGTAAAAAATAATCTTGAGTTTGTCTATAGCCTTTTTCCCCGTCTCAGGGAGAGGCGCCTCCAGCTAAGCGGGACATTAAGCGGTGGCGAGCAGCAGATGCTTGCTATAGGCAGGGGGCTTATGTCAAACCCCAAGCTTCTTATGCTTGATGAGCCATCTTTGGGCCTTATGCCAAAGCTTGTTGATGAGATGCTCGAGGCTGTATCACACCTGCGGGATATAGGAAAGACCATTCTTCTTGTGGAGCAGAATGTCTTTGAATCCCTTCAGCTTGCAGACAGGGGCTATGTTCTTCAGACAGGCAGGACAGTTATGGAGGGAAAGGCAAAAGACCTTTTAGAGGCAGAGGAGATCAAGAAGGCGTTCCTGGGGCTTTAAAAAATCCCCTTCACATTCAGATTATCTTTGCAAAATTATCTATTTCAAGGACCCAACCTCGGCATATGACCCCTGCATGGTTTTGGGTGGATCTCATTTTATCCTTTTCTTTATATACATTTTCCTATAGAATTATGAAAACAATGGGAAAGAAAAAAAGATATGGTATCCTATTGTCAACAAGGATTTTCTTGTTGATTTCCATTGCCATCATTTTTTTCATATATTCAGTCCCATCCATTGCTAGTCCTAATGAACCCTGGGGGATCTACGTGGAGAGGGTGGAGGAGGAGGGGGGTCTGGAAAGGTGCTGGGTCTGTGGGAAGATAATCAATATAGGTAGTGTGCATATAGACGCAGAGGTGATAGTGGAGAACCACCTTAAAAGTAACCTGAGCGATATGGGCATAGAATATATAGACCATAAAGGCACAGGCAGGTATATACATGTCCTTATATATAAATTCATAGAGCGCAGGGGTGGAAATCTTGCCGTGGATAAACCAGCCAGCGTTAGTTTCCATATCCATCTAATCGATAAAAATAACGCCCTCAGACGTGTATATGTTTTTGAAGAGACACAGCAGGCATTAAGCCAGAACATTCTAAATATCAGGAAATTCCTGAGGAGAAGGGCAAGATGGCTTACAGTTAGCGAGCTTGCAGAAGAAGGGGTTTATGCAGGACTGGAGGCACTTAAAGAGGATCTTAATAAATGAAGGCGCTCTTTGCCATGGACCTGATAGGCGGTCACGCTGTTAGACTGAAAAAGGGTAATTTTTCAGATATGACTATCTATAGCGATAATCCTGTGGAAAAGATAAGGGAGATGATAGAGAGGGGGGCAAGGGATTTTCATATAGTTGACCTTGATGGGGCGAGAGAGGGCCTCCCTGTTCATTATGAACTTATCAAAAAGATAAGACAGGAGATAAAAGGCTACATGGAGGTTGGTGGGGGTATCCGCAGCGAGGAAACAATAAGGCAATACAGTGAACTGGGTATAAACGGTATAATAGTGGGGACAAGGGCGCTGGAGGACACCAATTTTTTTAAAGGTTTGTCGAGATACACAAATATTGTATTAGGTCTTGATGTCTATGAAGGAAGGGTTATGGTAAAGGGCTGGAGGGAACCCATAGCCAAGGGCATAGAGGATATTATCAAGGAGTCAGAAGAGGTAGGCGTAATGGCGCTCCTCTGCACAAGCATTGCAAGGGATGGTATGTTAACCGGTCCTGATTTTGAATCCCTTGAAAAAATCTTAAGGCTCACCAGGATACCTGTGATTGCCAGCGGTGGCATCTCCAGTATAGAGGATGTAAAGATGTTGAAGCCCATGGGTGTATGGGCGGTAATCCTCGGCAAGGCTGTCTACGAAGGTCTTATAAGGATTGAGGATGCCATTGGGTATGCAGATTAAGGCGAAATGAATAGTGAATTATTGTCTTTTAATCTACACAACCCGAGCACATGTCCCAGCAAACAATAGGGAATAGGAGGAGATATCTTATATGGGCATAGCAGATTATATAAAATGGGATGAAAAAGGGCTTGTCCCTGTTGTGGTTCAGGATTATGCATCAAAGGATGTCCTCATGGTTGCCTATATGAATAAAGAGGCACTTGAACTGACGCTAAAGACAGAGACCGCCCATTATTTCTCAAGGTCAAGGCAGAAATTATGGCTAAAGGGTGAGACATCAGGCCATACACAAAAGGTAATATCCATCCATATTGACTGTGATAACGATACCATTCTCATAGAGGTAGAGCAGAGGGTCGCCGCATGTCATACGGGTCACTGGAGCTGTTTTTACCGCACATGGCAGGATGGCTGGGAGGTCACAGGCACAAAGGTGTTTGACAGCAGTGAGGTCTATAAAGAGTAGCAAATAATGAAGAAAGGGGATAAGGGGCTACTGTTTTTTGTAACCTGCGGCTTTATCGGTTATCTTCCCTTTATGCCCGGGACCTTTGCCTCTGCTTTGGGCTGTGTAATCCTTTATATATTTCCCTTTGGCTCTCTTGCAATAAATATCCTTTTCCTCATATGCCTTGTAAGTCTTTCAACCCTCTGTATAAACATATTGACATATAAAGGTGATGATCCCTCGTATATTGTAATAGATGAACTGGCGGGGATGCTTATAACCATGGCAGGGCATAGGGTCAGCCTAATCAATCTTTTAGTAGGCTTTATACTTTTTAGATTTTTTGATATAGTAAAACCGTATCCAATAAGATATGTGGAGAGATACAAAAAGGGCTATGGAATAATGGCAGATGATATAATGGCTGGGATATTCGCCAATGCATGTCTTTGCCTGTTCGTTTTTGTATGGGGGCATGGGTTATGAAAAAAGAGGAGTTGATAGGTCTTAAGCTTAAGGCGAGGTCATTGAAGATAGCTATTGCAGAATCGTGCAGCGGTGGGCTCATAGCGGATAGGATAACCGATGTTGATGGCGCATCAGGCTATTTAGAGGCAGGCTTTGTAACATACAGCAATGAGTCTAAATCAAGGTTTTTGGGCGTGCCAGAAGAGATTATAAAGGAAAAAGGGGCAGTTAGCAGTGAGGTGGCAACCCTTATGGCAGAAGGCGTCAGGAAGGTAACAGGTGTGGATATAGGGGTATCCTCCACAGGCATAGCAGGGCCCACAGGGGGGACTGAGGAAAAGCCTGTTGGGACCGTATATATAGCCCTATCATCTCCCGATGGGACGTTTGTAAGGAGGCTGTCCCTTAAAGGAGGTAGGCTGGAGATTAAAAGACAGACCTCTGATGAGGTTTTAAGGATGATAGATGACTACCTTGAGGGTAGGGTTTCATGAGGGGGTTTATTGCATTTGAGGTGCCGTCGCATGTAAAGGTGAATCTGTCAAAGGCTATACATACTATGTCCTCTAAAATGGACGGCGTTAAATGGGTAAACGATGCAGGGCTTCATATAACCCTTAAGTTTCTTGGTGAGATAGAAGAGGGCATGGCAGGCAGGATCAGGGAGGGGCTTGCATATCTTGAGGAAAAATATTCCCCCTTTACCCTTGTCCTCGGCGGTGTAGATGCCTTTCCTAGCAAGAAAAAGGCAAGGGTTATTGTTGTGGGGCTTAAAAATGGAATTGACATCGTTGGTAACATATTTAATGATATAGAGAATAATTTAGAAGAGCTTGGTTTTGGAAGAGAGAAAAGGGCATACACACCCCACATAACCCTTGGAAGGAGAAAAATACCCGCGCCGCTATTGGAAAAAACAATAGCAAGGGTTGATGAGATGGAATTTTTAGTAGACTCTATGGTCATGTTTAGAAGCACACTGACAAGCAAAGGGGCACTGTATGACCCTGTCTGGAAAATAAAACTTGGAGGCAAAAATCCATGAAGGAAGAGAACAATAAGACAAAGGCGATAGATATGGCTGTAAGCCAGATAGAGAGGCTTTTTGGTAAAGGCTCTATTATGAAGCTTGGAGAGAGGCCCATAGAGGAGGTCCCTGTTGTATCAACAGGATCCCTTTCCCTTGATATTGCCCTTGGCATTGGCGGGTTGCCCCGGGGCAGGGTTGTGGAGATATATGGCCCCGAGGCATCAGGCAAGACAACCCTGGCATTACATGTGGTGAGCGAGATACAGAAAAAAGGCGGGGCCGCATCATTCATAGATGCAGAACATGCCCTTGATGTAAACTATGCAAGAAATATAGGCGTTAAAACCGATGACCTTCTTATATCGCAGCCTGATACAGGGGAACAGGCACTCGAGATTGCCGAGATCCTTGTGAGGAGCGGCGCTGTTGATATAATTGTTATAGATTCAGTGGCAGCCCTTGTCCCAAGGGCTGAGATCGAAGGCGATATGGGTGATACACACATGGGGCTTCAGGCAAGGCTCATGTCACAGGCACTGAGAAAATTAACGGCAACAATCAGTAAATCTCTGACCACGGTAATATTCATAAATCAGATAAGGCAGAAGATAGGTATACAATTCGGTAACCCAGAGACAACCACAGGCGGTAATGCCCTAAAGTTCTATTCGTCTGTTAGATTGGATATAAGAAGGGTGTCTTCCATAAAGGATGGACAGGATATTATAGGGAGCCGCACGAGGGTAAAGGTGGTAAAAAATAAGCTTGCCCCACCCTTCAAGGAGGTCGAATTCGATATAATCTTTGGCGAGGGCATATCAAAGGAAGGGGATATCCTTGATTTAGGTGTTGAAACAGGCATTATAGAAAAAACAGGAACCTGGTTTTCTTACAATGACACTCGACTCGGGCAGGGCAGGGAAAATGCAAAGGATTTCCTGAAAAAACACCCAGAGATGGTGAAGGAGGTAGAGGAAAAAATTTTTAATTATTATCAGTCAAAAAAAGGTGAAGCGTGACATCAAAAGACATAAGAAAACTTTTTCTCGATTACTTCGCAGCCCATGGTCATACTATTGTCTCAAGCTCATCCCTTATCCCAGACAAGGACCCCACCCTTCTGTTTGTAAATGCAGGCATGGTGCAGTTCAAGAATGTCTTTCTCGGTATAGAAAAAAGAGATTATACAAGGGCAACATCCTGTCAGAAGTGTGTGAGGGCAGGGGGCAAGCACAATGACCTTGATAATGTTGGCAAGACACTGAGACACCACACATTTTTTGAGATGCTTGGCAATTTTTCCTTTGGCGATTATTTCAAGAAGGATGCCATTGCCTTTGCCTGGACATTCCTCAAGGATGTCCTCAGGCTTGATGAGGAAAGACTTTGGGTCACCGTATACAAAGACGATGAGGATGCTGCATCTATATGGAAGAACATGGGTGTGAAAGGGGAGAGGATAGTAAGGCTCGGCGAAAAGGACAACTTCTGGTCTATGGGCGATGAGGGGCCCTGTGGCCCCTGTTCAGAGATAATCTATGACCTCGGGGAGGGCGTGGGGTGTGGAAGGCCAACATGTATGGTAGGTTGTGATTGTGACCGTTTTCTCGAGATATGGAATCTTGTCTTTATGGAGTTTGAGCGTCAGAAAGACGGTGAGGTGAAGGGGCTACCCAGACCATCTATAGATACTGGCATGGGCCTGGAGAGGATTACATCGGTCATTGAGAAACGAGTGGGCAATTATGAAACAGACCTGTTTATGCCTATTATCAGAAGGATAGAGGATATATCAGGTTGTGCCTACGGTGAGGATGAAAGGACAGATATTGCCATAAGGGTTATAGCAGACCACGTGAGGGGTGCTGCATTTATTATAAATGACGGTGTCCTTCCTTCAAAGGAGGGTAGAGGCTATGTCTTGAGGAGGATAATCAGAAGGGCATTGAGATATGGGAAAAAGATAGGCATAGAAAGAGAATTCCTCTATAGCCTTTCAAGTGCTGTCGTTGATGTAATGGAGGACACATACCCTGAGATCAAACAGAATCACCCATACATAGCCCGTATCCTGAAGGGGGAGGAAGAAAGATTTATTGAGACGCTTAATGTGGGTATGAGGTTATATGAAGAGATAGCAGAAGAGATAAAAGTGAGAGGAGGATCTGTCATTCCAGGGGGTCTTATATACAAACTATACGATACCTATGGATTCCCCCTTGATATAACCAGGGAGATGGCAGAGGATGACGGGCTTTCAGTGGATATAGAGGGCTTTGAGGAGGAGTTAAGACTACAAAAGATGAGGTCGAGAACTGCCTCGAGGATTAAGACCGATGAACTGGAATCAAGCCATATAGAGGCCCTCAGGGCTGATATAAGAAATACCTTTGTGGGATATGAAAACATGCAGGCAAGGGCTAGAATACTGAATATCATATCCGGGGATGTATCGGTGGCTGAGATAACAGAAAACCAAGAGGCTGATGTTTTTTTTGATACCACGCCTTTTTATGCAGAGAGCGGTGGACAGATTGAGGATACAGGTTTTTTGATATCCCCCTCAGGCAGGGCAGATGTTATTGGTGTGAAAAAGATAAGGGCCGACCTGTTCTCGCACAGGGTCAGGGTGGCTGAGGGCTATATTAAAAAGGGCGAGATCGCAGAGCTCTATGTTGATACTGAGAAAAGGCGTAACATCTCGAGAAATCATACTGCCACGCATCTTCTCCATTATGCATTAAGGCAGGTTCTGGGTGATCATGTCAAACAGGCAGGCTCCCTTGTTGAGGCAGATAGGTTCAGGTTTGACTTCACCCATTTTCAGGCAATGGGCGAAGAGGAGATGACAAGGGTAGAGGATATTGTCAATGAAAAGATCCTTGGCTGTATAGAGGTAATAGTAGAGGAGATGACAAGGGATGACGCCATAAAAGAGGGGGCAACGGCGCTTTTTGAGGAGAAATACGGTGAAAGGGTAAGGGTGGTAAGGATAGGTGATTTTAGCGCAGAATTATGCGGTGGCACACATGTTAAAAATACCGGGGAGATAGGAAGTTTTTATATTATTAGTGAGGGCTCCCTGGCATCAGGGGTGAGGAGGATAGAGGCGGTAACAGGAAAGGGTGCCGTCCTCTACAAAAGGAGACTCGAGGGTATCCTCAGGTCTATATCAAGTCAGACAAATACTGAGATTGGCAGGCTTGAGGAAAAGATCCAGTATATGGTGGATACCTTAAAAGAAAAAGATGGGCTTATAGAAAGGTTAAAAGAAGAGATAATGACATACAGGGTAGATGATGCCCTTAAGACCGCCATAGATAAAAATGGTGCGAAGATAGTATCCATGTTTCTTGATGGTGCCTCAGCAGATGAATTAAGAAGGGCATCGGACATCATAAGGGGTAGGGAGAAGAGCTCAATCGTTGTCCTTGGCTCAAGAAATGAGGATAAAGGCATTATCATTGTTGCGGTAAGCAAGGGCCTTCAGAACCAGTATAATGCAGGAAAGATTATAAAGTCACTCACAGAGAGATTTAATGGTAAGGGCGGAGGGGGACCACAGATTGCCCAGGGCGGTGTCCCGGGGGAAAAGGTTATGGATGCCCTAATGTATATCCAAGGCGTGCTCTGAAAAAGGTTAAAAGGGGCTGAACATGATTAAATATCTTGAAACCATAAAGAATGTAAACCTCTTTAATATCCTTGATATTGAGGACATAAGGGTCATCTCACGGATTGCCAACGTCAAGGCCCTTCCTAAAGGCTATATGGTATTCCAGGAGGGGGAACAAGGCGATGCCCTTTATATAATAATCAAGGGCAAGGTGAAGGTCTCCCTCTACGATGATGATGGGAGGGAGTATATATTGGATATCATTGGAAAAGATGGTTTCTTTGGTGAGCTTTCCATCCTTGATGACCTGCCCCGCTCGGCAAATATTATAACCATTGAAGAGTGTGAGTTTCTTGTATTAAAAAGAGATGATTTCATAAAGATCCTTATGGAAAACCCTGCTATAACCGTTAACATCCTTAAGACTATCGCCGCAAGACTTAGGGCAGCAGATGAAAGGATAAAGGGTCTCGCCTTTTTCAGCGTTGAGGGCAGGATTCTGAAATATCTTATTGAGATTGGTGAGGAGATAGGTGTCAAGGTAAAAAATCACATAATAATTGAAAACGGTCCCAGCCAGGTGGAGATAGCAAGCTCCTGTGGTTGCTCAAGGGAGACTGTATCAAGGATGCTCAAGAGTCTTGTAAAGAAAGGCATAATAACAGTAAGGAAGAGGCAGTATACCTTATACACAGGACACCTCACGTTCTGAGTTATCCCTCGATTTTATAATATAAATAAATAAAGAGACAGGTAATATCTTGAAGCGCAGGAGAAAGGGTTTAAGATTATTAAGGCTTTTCATTTTAGCTGCCTTTCTGTCTATAATCAGCTGGATAGGATATTATCTCATATTTCCTGATGTATCAAGCCTTAGAACAATAAACCCCAAAAAGACCTCCTTTATGGCGTATCGAGAGAGGGAATGGAGGGATAAGGGCAAGAGGATAAAGATAGATAAGAGATGGGTTCCCATATCATATATATCACCATATCTTGTAAAGGCGGTGATTATTGCCGAGGATGATAAGTTCTGGTCTCACAGGGGCTTTGACTTTGAGGCAATACAAAAGGCCATTGAAAGGGATGTAAAAGAGGGGAGACTCAGATTCGGTGGCAGCACAATAAGCCAACAGCTTACAAAAAACCTCTATCTAACTCCCACAAAGAATCCCCTAAGAAAGATAAAAGAGGCTATAATCACCTGGAGGCTGGAAAAGACACTGTCAAAGAGAAGAATCCTTGAGCTGTATCTGAATGTAGTGGAATGGGGCGTTGGAATCTTTGGGGCAGAGGCAGCATCACTCCACTATTACGGAAAATCCTCAAGGGATCTGGACCCCCTTGAGGCAGCAAGGCTTGCCGCAATACTGCCGAATCCTATAAGATATCGTGTTGATAGCGGTTCAGGGTATGCAGAAAAGAGGGCAAGGATTATCTATGAGATTATGGTAAAGAGGGGTATTGTTGTTCCTGAATACGAGGATGTATTTTCAGAGGGTGTCCCATAGAGGCGTTGATGAATCAGCATATAATATTATAGTAAGGTATCCAGATAGGGACTAATCCCTTTTTTATATCTTACCCCTTCTTTTTAAGGTATCCTTGTGGCTTATGGGCTCTACCTGTTTTCTCTGGCCTTCATAGACAGAGATGGCAGGAAGCCCTGCAAAGAGATTTTTTATCACTGAAATCTCTTCGGCACCCAGGGCATCAACACCACAGGGTCGAAGGGGTGTATTGATCTGGATCTCATCGGGATTTATTTCCCTTGCTATGTTGGCAATATCATTGGCATATGGTGAATTTTTCCCCATGAACATTATCTGCAGCGCAAACCTGCCGTGGAACCTTTTTTTAAAATCCTTTAACCCCTGGACAATGACATCAAATTCTATCCCCTGGGCTGGTTTGTTCACCTTTTCAAATAAATCAGACGAGCTAACATCAAGTTTGGCAATTATAAAATCAGCAGACGATAACTCCTCCTGGACATCCTCGTGGTTTATGAGGGTAGAGTTTGTGATAATCGCTATCCTTTCCTTTCTTGCTTTTTTTATTGCCCTGACTGTGTTGCCCATGTTTAGCGCTAAGGTAGGTTCACCCCTTCCTGAAAGGGTGATATAGTCTATGTTAATATTATGAGGGAGCATATCTATCTCCTTTATTATAAGCTCCTCAGGGATGTAAGTCTTTCTCTCTTTAGTGTGTATTGTTGTTCTTCCCAACTGACAGTAGATACAGTCAAGGCTACATATCTTGTCCTCCTGACTTAAAAGGTCTATCCCCAGGGAGCTACCTACCCTCCAGGATGGAACAGGTCCATAGATATATCTGAATCTATCTGCCATTATATCTCCTTCCGTCTTTACGTCTGGCTCTCTTTTGTTCAACCCCATATATGGGGACATCTTTAGAATGCCCCAAATCATATAATAATAACCAGGATATTGTCAAAATATAGATACTGGCGCAATTTTTTTTAAGGTTCTCTCGCAGGGCCTATCCTCAACAGGTTTTATTATTGTAATTACGCTGCCTTCAGGATATCTTGATAACCCTATGTTGTAAGAATTATCCTTGCCCCATGAGCCATGGCAATTTTTTGCAAAGATATTGATTATGATGTAATATAAAAATAATTTTAAAATAAAATAGCAAAGTTCGGAGGTACAATAGTGAATATAGAGCAGAGGGTTCAGGAATATCCAAGCGCCCTTGAGGTTAATCTCGAGAGGACAGCAGTATCTGTTGAGATACCGGAGCGTTATAGGATACTCATGGTGGTAACGGAGGGCCATTACGGGTTATCAAGGCAGACTGAGGACCTGCTGAAGGAATTGAATCACCCCTATGTCAACTGGGAATACTGCCTAAAGACATTAAAAACCATATCTATCGGCGATTTTTATACATTTAATAATCATAAAGACGGCATCCAGGCAATCCAGGCAATCTATGATATATACATAGAGATACTAAGAAGCTGCCCCAATGAAAACATTAAAGAGACAGCAGGTCGTTATCTCTTTGAGTATCTCCATACAGTGTTGACAAAGGGTGGCGAACATAAGACAAGAAATCTATTATTTTTGAACAATGCCTTTGAGATATTATACAGCATAGCACTAGAGCAGGATGGTATTTTTAAGAAAAATTCGGGCGGCATTAAGGTATTATTGAATAATATCATTGAGGAGCAGGCTGCGATAACAACCCCTTACCTGAAAAAACTTATCCATGAAATATTCAGGCAGACCTATAAATTCTGGCTATCCCAGCCTGACCCCTATGAATGGAAGATAGGGGACAGAGAGCTCACAGTGGATGAAAAAGAGGAGATAAGGAAGATTATCTACCCATTAACCCATGAATATATCAATAGTCTGCTTGAAAGGATAGATGCTATAGGGAAGACGGAATATCCTGACATCTTCAGGTCTATATCAGCCTATCTTGAACTGCCCGACCACTCAAGGATTGTGGACGGTTATTTTATTGCTGCAGATAAGATAGAGCGCATGGAGAGATTCAGAGATAGGAGTCAGATTATAAAACTGAATTTTCTCTACAATATGATGAACATCAAGGCATTATCCGATGTCTATATGAATATCCTTCTCGAGATAAACAGATGTCTGGGAAGGGTTTTTAAAGAGATAGACCCCAATAAGATGGATAGCTTCATAGGCTCCTTCTTTGCGATGTTACAGGGTGGCCCATCATATAAAGAACAGAAGGGACCCATTATAGACTGTATCACCACAGTAGGCAGGGAGGTGTTTAACCAGAACAACCATAGATTAGCCAATACCTTTATAGATGAGCTTATCAATTTTGGTTTTCAATACCCTGAGATAAAAGGCTCAACAACAGAGTGGCAGGTGATTGTTAATCCTGCCCATGTGATGAATATAAGGTCATGGCTTACCATAATAAGCATGAAACCGAGATGGACAAAAAGGCTTTTATCCGCCCTTATTATAAACCTCAAACTCGGGGGCGTATTCGTTAAGGATACTGATCTTATTCAGAAGGACATATCAAATCTCCTTAATGCTGATATAGGGCCCGCCTATAATCTTGTCAAACAGCTTTTAAGGATGTTTCCTGTTTTTTTTACAGAGATAGGGGCAGAGGGGGAGCTAAGGGCAATATCAACGAATGTCGATGAGATGTCCCATAGGAATGACAGGCTTATCAATTTTTTGAGAAAACAGTCCCATGTGGAGAGCAATAGCCTCCTGGTTAATTTTATAGAAGAGATATTCAGGTTCTGGCAAACAGGGGTTAAAGAGGGTCTTAAGGCCTATCTGCCTGACGAGGTATATGAGTGGGTAAAAAACAGCGGGGAGTATTTTGATGGTATGCACAGGATCTTCAAGTGGGTTATACCTGTTGTTAACGGAAACCCTGAGGGCCTGCTTACATGGGAGAAGGATGAGATCCAGAAAAAATTGAAAAAGATCAGGGGCATAACAGAACAGGACAGGGAAAAGGCCTCTCTTATGATAAGATTTTATCAACTCCTCTATAAAAAATATAATGCCAGGCATGTGGACCTTTTAAAAGATCTTGGTTCCTCGGGGATATTCCCCCTTGTCAAGATCAACAAGCTTAAAAGGCATCTTGCCAGGGGCGATCACTACAACGCCCTTGTCATTGTCATTGATTTCCTGTCGCTTTTAAAGGAAAAGATACTATCCCCCAGAAAGACAGAATTTTACGAAAACATATACTATAAAAGGCATATTGCAGCTGGTATCCCCTCTATGTATGGCACCTACAAAGAGGAAAAATTTGAGGCACTGGGGCTATCTTTTCGCCTTGAAAGCCTTGCCACTGTCCTTTTAGAAAGCCTTGCTGGGTCCCTTAACCTTAAGTTCATTACAAAAAGCACCCTTATCATGATAGAGAAATATCTCTGGCTTTACCTGGAGGCCCTTGAGCTGGATGGCATATCTGTTGAGAGCCTTTCTGAAAAGCTAAGGTATATAACCAGCGCATTGAAGATAAGGCAGTTTTCTATAGATCAGTATGTTGACATCTTTAAGTTCATTTCAAAGGGTATCCAGGATATAATCCATGATTATTACATAGATGTTCATGGCGTTAATCTTCCCACAATAATAAGACAGATAGCAGAAAAAGGGATCAAGAGGGAGTGGTTTGGAAATGGTTATAATATAGAGGAGGTGATATACCAGCAATCTGAAAATCTGCTCCGTTCCCTTGTCTCCTCAGGCTTTGGCCTCCAGGTTCTCGATAACCTGATAAACACCATAAGAAGGAACCTTGATGCCGAGCTCGAGCGATTCAAGGATAATAAGGAGATTCTGAATATCGTAATGAGGTATATACCAGAGCTTGCCATATCACCTATAAACAAGAGGGATAAGAATACTGATAACCCTATTCTTATAGGTAATAAGGGGTATTTTCTCAAGGTCCTCTCCTCCTTTGAATTTCCTGTGCCGCCTGGTTTTATCATCACAACAGAGGTATTCAGGGGATATGATGCGGTAGTAGGGTATAAATATATCTTCAAGGATCTAAGCCATAGAATATATAATGAACTCCTAAGGCTTGAGAAGATAACAGGATTGAAATATGGTAATCCCGCAAACCCACTTCTTCTGTCTGTAAGGAGTGGTGCCACCATCTCCCTGCCAGGGATGATGAGCTCTTTTTTAAATGTGGGGATTAATGAAAAGATAGCAGAGGGATTGAGCAAGCAGAACAAGTTTGCCTGGGCTGCATGGGACTCATATAGAAGATTCATCCAGACATGGGGGATGTTTCAGGGGATGGACAGGGACCTCTTTGATATGATCATAGAGGGTTTCAAGGAGAGGCATGATGTTACAAGAAAGATCCAGTTCAGCCCAGCCCAGATGAGAGAGATTGCCCTTGCCTACAAGAAAATTTTAATAGAAAATGGCATAGAGCTCCCTGATAATCCTTATAAACAGCTTGAGCAGGCAATACTCCAGGTCTTTGCATCCTGGCATTCAGAACGGGCGAGGCTTTATCGTCAGCAGATGAATGTCTCTGATGATTGGGGTACCGCTGTTATTGTCCAGAAGATGGTCTTTGGTAATCTGGATAACAACTCTGGCTCCGGTGTAATATTCACCAGGGACCCGAAGGGCCAGTCATCCCAGGTATCACTCTATGGTGATTTTATCTTTGGTGTTCAGGGTGATGATATTGTCTCTGGGCTTGTGGAGACATATCCAGTATCAGAAAAACAAAGGATAATGGAACACAGGGAATCCCCCATATCCCTTGAGAATGATTTTCCAGAGATATACAAAGAGCTTCTTGCCATATCTGAAAAGTTGGTTTATGAAAAGGGTTTTAATCATCAGGAGATAGAGTTTACCTTTGAAAATCCAACAAAATCAGGACTATATATACTTCAGACAAGGGATATGGCACAGAGGGTGAAGAAGGTGGTGAAAAAGTTCAAACCCACAGAAGAGCTACAGAGGGCTTTGATTGGCACAGGGATAGGCATTGCAGGGGGCGCGTTATCAGGCAGGGCTGTATATAACAAAGATGATATAGAGAGATTCAGACAGGATGACCCAGATACACCCCTGATACTCATAAGACCTGATACGGTCCCTGATGATGTGGGTATCATGCTGAAAGTGGACGGGCTGTTGACATCAAGGGGTGGCAGCACGTCCCATGCAGCTGTTACTGTGCCTCAGCTAAATAAGGTTGGGGTTGTTGGTTTTACAAAACTCAAGGTATATGAGGAAGAGGGCTACAGTGTTGTAGATAGGGTGGTTATAAGAAGTGGGGATTTTATTAGCATTGATGGTTTCAGCGGCTCAGTATACAAGGGCAGCCATGAGATTATCCAGGATTAGTCCTTTGATGTCCCTGCAGTGAATTAGATGAATTATTTAAAAAACCCATCAGGGATGAGTCTTAAGACCCCTGCAAAAATCTTACAGGGGTCTTGATTATTATCTATTGGATATTTTTATGGATATAGACCGTCAGGTCCCCCATTCTGTTTGTGTAGCTTCCATATTCATTGTCATACCAACCAAATATCTTTGCATGGACAACAGGGATCTTTAGGCTTGTTACAGATTTCCTTATTGGCTCTGGCAGATCTGGCATATTCGAGAGGTCAATATTTATAAAGGCTGTCCTTGTGTGATTAAACTGGCCCTCTATTACAATAGCGGCATCTACACCAATCAGGTCGGCAGAGACATTCTGTTCTTCTGTATAGATAAGAAGATGTTCAGGGTCATTCTCCCATGCCTTTTTATATATGTTATTTAGCGTCTTTGTAGTAATAGGGGGTGTTGATTTATCCTTTGTAGGCATTGCCTGAAATGTCACATTGAGGATAATAAGGGATTCTGTGTTTGTGGGGACCCGTATCGAGTCTGCCATAAAACCTATATTTTGAACCTCAGGGATTACCTGGCTTAGCGCCTCTGCGGCATTGGTGGATGTGAGTATTATATTGTTTAGAATGCTTCTTGTCTTTCTAAGATCCTTCTCCCCATCCTTGGGGACGCTGTCGAGGACGCTCTGTGTGTTTGTCACTGCATGGACTGTGGACATGGATGCAGTCAAGATTCTACTTGTAGCCTCATTATTAAGAAGCGGCTTTACCATGTGGGCAAGACCGGTGGTAGTACATGATGCTGCGGAGACCACCGGGTGTTTATTCTTATCAAAGGCATGATGATTAATGCCGTATATTAGGGTAATACAGTCATCAGGCATAGAGAGCGCCTTGTTTTTAATCTTAAATGCCGATGAGTTTATTACAACCTTCGCACCCCTTGACAGATGTCCCCTTATGGAGCCTTTTTTGTCATCTGCTGATAGGGTTGGGTCTCTGAATTTTCCTGTGCATTCCACTACTATATCTACACCGTAATCCCTCCAGGGGATATCACCGGGGTTTCTTGATTCCCTGAGCACCGTAACAGGTATACCATCTATGAGGAGCTTACCTTGTTTTTCATCTACTATTTCCACTATTCTCGATGACCTTATACCATAGAGAAACCTGTGGATACTGCCGTAGGTTGAATCCTTTTCTATCATCTGGGCAACAGCATCCATGCCCTTGCCTATTCCCCTTCCCTGGTTGATGTATATTTCCTTAAAATACTTTCTGCCCACATGATGCCATAGAGTTAGCTTGCCTATTCTTCCCATGCCATTTATTCCAAGGACCGGTGGTCTGTTTTCTAATATCTCTATCCTAGCCATCACAACCTCCTTGATTTATTTTTCATATTTTAATATTAGTGAAAAAATATACAAATTACAAGATAAATTGATTTGATATTTTTTTAAATGATTACAAGATATTGAGTAAATACAGGCAGACCAAGGATGATGTCTCTGGAGGACCTGTGTCTAGGGTTACACCATATTTTTAGCGGTTGAGAGGGTATTGCCTTGTCCTGTCACATTTACCTTGAAATTATAGATAATTTCAGGTATTTTTTTCTAATCTGAAATAGGAGCAATGTATGTTTCATGTAAAAGAAGGTGATTCCATAATACTTGCAAGCGAGTCTCCCCGGAGGGTGGATATACTCAGAAGCCTTGGGGTTTCTTTCTCTATAATCCCCCCCAGTATCAATGAAAGACAGAAAAAGGATGAATCACCAAAAGATTATGTATCAAGGGTATCCTTTGAGAAGGCTATAAGCGTCGGAGAACACTTTCCTGAAAAATGGATTGTTGCTGCAGACACTGTTGTAGTCTATAAAAACAGGATTATGGGAAAGCCTAAAAATGAAAAGGATGCCTTCAGGATGCTCAAGACCTTAGGCGGTAGGTGGCATAAGGTAATGACAGGATTCTGTGTTGTTAATATATCAAAGGGCATTACCTACCGGGATATTGTAGAGACAAAGGTCTTTTTGAGGGATATGTCAGATGATGAGATCCTGAGATACATCAATACCTCTGAACCCCTTGGCAAGGCCGGCTCATACGCTGTGCAAGGCAAAGGTGGTTGTATGGTCAAGGAGATAAAGGGTTCTTATGCAAATGTCGTTGGCCTGCCTATATGTGAGGTTGCGGAGGCGCTTTTATCACTGGGCGTGCTTTCGTGAATAATCTTAAAGATTCCATAGAGAGGGTAAGGACAAGGATAAGGGATGCCTCTATCAGGTCTGGGAGGGCTGAGGACGATATCCTTCTCATAGGTGTTACCAAGGGCGTTGATCTGGAGAGGATCAGACAGGCCTATGAATGCGGGCTTAAGGACTTTGGTGAGAACTATATACAGGAGGCGAGAAAAAAGATAGAGGTATTCTCAGAAGGGGCAACCTGGCATATGATAGGCTATATTCAGACCAATAAGATAAAGTATATTTCTAGGCTTTTTCACTGGGTTCATTCAGTGGATAGGTGGGAGATCCTTGAAACATTAAACAGATATAGTAGGCCAATGAGGGTTTTATTCGAGCTCAACATATCAGGGGAGGAGTCCAAACACGGGGCATCCCCTGATGATATACGAAGAATCCTGGAAAAGATAGATACATTGAAATGTATTGAGCCCACAGGGCTTATGACCATGGCACCCTACAGGGAAAATCCTGAGGATGGGAGATGGATATTCAGACGTCTGGGCGAGATACTGAAAGAATTGAATCAGGAATTTGGCCTAAATATGAAGGAGCTTTCTATGGGTATGTCATCTGATTTTGAGATTGCCATAGAAGAAGGGGCAACAATGGTTCGAATCGGAACAGCCATTTTTGGAGAGAGACATTGAAATTATGGGACGGCAGGTTTAAGGAGAAGACAGACCCCTCCATGGAGAGGTTTAGCGCCTCAATCCATTTTGATTGGCTTTTGTTCAAACAGGATATAGAGGGTAGCAAGGCACACGCAGAGATGTTGGAAAGGATAGGCATTCTGACTAAAGAAGAGATGGATGCCATAATAACCGGTCTTGAGCGGATAAAAGATGAGATAGAAAAAGGGACGTTTATCTTTTCAGAGAGCCTTGAGGATATCCATATGCACATTGAATCAAGGCTTATTGAGATGATAGGGGATGTAGGCAGAAAACTCCATACAGGAAGAAGTAGAAATGACCAGGTCTCCCTTGATATGAGGATGTTTGTAAGGGAAAGACTTGGTGAGATTGAACAGAACCTACAGGATTTATTAAGGATTATTATAGACCGGGCAGAAAGGGAGAAAGACGCTATAATGCCAGGTTATACGCATATGCAGAGGGCACAGGTGGTTACCTTCAGCCACTATATAATGGCATACTATTCCATGCTGAAGAGGGATATGGAACGTATAAAGGATATAAGAAAAAGCCTGAATATCCTGCCCCTTGGAAGCGGTGCCATCGCCGGTTCCACCATACCCCTTGACAGGGAATATGTAAAGGAGAGGCTGGGATTCGATGATATATCAGCAAACAGTATGGATAGCATATCAGATAGGGATTTTTGTCTTGATACAGTCTACTCTATGGCGATGATAATGCTGCATCTAAGCAGGCTGTCTGAAGACATGATTATCTTTTCAACACAGGAGTTTTCCTTTATAGGTCTCCCCGATAGTCTTTGCACAGGCAGTAGTCTGATGCCTCACAAGAAAAATCCCGACTCACTGGAGTTGATAAGGGGGAAGGCATCACGCGTTATAGGCGATCTATTTAGTCTTTTTACACTCCTTAAGGGATTGCCAATGACCTATAATAGGGATATGCAGGAGGATAAGGAACCCCTTTTTCATGCCCTGGATACTGTTAAGCAATCTCTTTGTATAATGGGGCTTTGTATAAGGGATATGGTTATAAACAGGGAGAGGATGGCAGATGCTGTGTATAACAGCTATATGCCTGCCGTGGAGATGACAGAATACCTTGTTTTAAAGGGTATCCCCTTCAGGGATGCCCATGCCATAGTGGGCAGGATGGTAAAAGAATGCGAAGAAAAGGGTATCCCTTTATATAAAATGAATATGGAGGAGATGAGGCGGTTTTCCCCTATCTTTTCTAATGAGGTCTATGATTACATAGAGCCAGTAAATATCCTGAAAAACAGAAAAACGAGGGGTGCGGCATCCTTTGATGAGGTCGAGAGGTTAATTGAGAGAGAAAAAGATTATCTTAATTCTTTTTAGTATAGCCCTTTTTTTTAGTGTTATATCTTGTGGTAAAAAAGGCGACCCCATACCAAGGGGCCTCCCAATCCCTGAGGATATAACAGACCTCACAGGTGAGATAAAAGATGGTGTTCTTTTTCTTTCGTTCACTATACCAAAAAAAAATAAGGATGGTAGCGAGATAAAGAACCTTGAGGGGTTCAGGGTATATAAGGGATGCGGTAGCTGTTTCGGTGTCCTTAACCTTTTTAAGGATATAAAGATGGATTCGCAACAGGGCTACACTATCTATAACGGAAGACTTTTTATCTTCGATGATGATCTACAGGAGGGACAGGCATATTCATACAAGGTGATTCCATATACAAGGAATATAGTAAGGGGGAATGAGTCTAATGCCTTTACAATAAAATGGAACGCCCCCCCTAAGCCCCCATCAGGTTTAACAAAAAAAGAGGAGGATGAGGCGGTAGAGCTTGAATGGAAGAAAGAGGATGGTATTTTATATAATGTGTATCGATGGGTTGATAATACATATCCCCTTTTTCCTCTGAATAGCAAACCTCTAGCAATATCAAAATACAGGGACTCAGGGTTGATAAATGATAAAAGATATAGCTATGAGGTAAGGGCTGTCATGGAGAAGGCTGGTATGCTTTGGGAGGGTGAAGGCGCAAGGATTGAGGCGACACCGAGAGATAATACCCCGCCTGGCATACCCCTTGATGTCCAGGCTGAGCACAAAGACGGTAGCATTGCTTTAACATGGAGATGGGGCACAGAAAAGGATCTAATGGGTTATTATGTTTACAGGATTAGCGATGGTATTACAGAAAGGCTTACAAAAGAGCCGGTAAGGACAAATACATTTACAGATGATAAGATACCAGATAGCCGCTATCTGTCATATTATGTAACCTCTGTGGATATGAATGGAAACGAGAGCGAACCATCTCAGGAACAGATAATAATGTTAAAGGATTAAGCAATGAATTTTTTCCACTACAAAGGCGACGAGCTATACTGTGAAGAGCTGCGAGTAGAGGGTATAGCAAAAAAAACAAAGACCCCCGTATACATCTATAGCTACAAGACCCTGAAGAGACACTATGAGGTATTTAATAGCGCCTTTCGCGGTCTTAACCATATGGTCTGTTACTCCTGTAAGGCAAATTCAAATATTGCCGTAATAGCAGTCTTTGGCAGCCTTGGCGGAGGGGCAGACATCGTATCCGGTGGCGAGCTTTTTAGGGTATCCAGGGCTGGCATACCCCCTGAGAGGGTTGTATATTCCGGGGTTGGCAAGACAGGAGAGGAGATAACAAGGGCAATAAAAACAGGCATACTCATGATAAACATAGAATCTGAGGGTGAGCTTAACCTTATCTCAAAGATAGCCACAAGGATGAAAAAAGAGGTAGGGGTATCCATAAGGGTTAACCCCCAGATTGACCCCAAGACACACCCTTATATAACAACTGGGCTGAAGAAGAATAAGTTTGGTATCGTATGGGAGGATGCCATAAGGCTTTATAAGATTATCAAAGAGAGCAGATACTTAGTGCCTATAGGTGTATCATCCCATATAGGGTCGCAGATACTCGAGCTTTCACCGTTTTTAGATGCCGTGAGGTCCCTTAGGGAGATGGTATACCAGTTAAGGGATATGGGTATAGGGATAAGATACCTGGATATCGGAGGCGGTCTTGGTATAACATATAAGGATGAGGCAGCACCCCATCCTGAGGAATACGCTGGGGCCATTAAGGAGGAATTGAAGGATGCAGGGATTACGCTGATACTTGAGCCCGGGAGGGTCCTTGTAGGTAACAGCGGAATACTGGTTACAAGGGTTATCAATGTAAAAATTGTGTCTGAAAAGACATTCGTTATAGTTGATGGTGCCATGAACGACCTGATACGGCCGTCTTTATATGATGCCTATCATGAGATTGTCCCTGTGCACAAAAGAGAATCAAAAAAAGAAAAGGTAGATGTGGTAGGCCCTATCTGCGAATCCGGTGATTTTTTTGCAAAGGACCGTTTGCTGTCCCAGCTACAGGAGGGTGACCTTATAGCCATAAAAGGGGCTGGTGCATATGGTTTTTCCATGTCATCTAATTATAATTCAAGGAGGAGGCCGCCTGAGGTGCTTGTAGTAGATGAACATTATTTTATAATAAGGAAGAGGGAGGCCATGAGAGACCTCATACGAGGCGAGTCTATTCCAGAATTTTTGAGGGTATAATTATGTCTGATATGGAATTTGAGTTTTATAAGCTAAACGCAAGTGGTAATGATTTTATTCTTATAGACAACAGAGAGGGATTCGTTTATGAAAAATACAGTGATATCAAAGACTTTATTGTCAGGATATGCAGACAGCACCACTCAGTGGGCGCAGACGGTGTTATCCTCATTGAGAGATCCGATAAGGCTGATTTTAGGTGGAGATTTTTTAATTCTGATGGGTCAGAGGCAGAGATGTGCGGCAATGGGGGTAGGTGTGCTGCAAGATATGCATTTATAAAGGGTATTGCAGGCGCCCAAATGGTCTTTGAGACACTTGCTGGGCTTATAAAGGCAGAGATAGATTCAAGCAAGGTGAAGCTTCAGCTTACAACCCCTGAGAATATGAGACTTGATTACCCTATAAGGCTTGAAGACAGGGAGGTATTTATAAACAGCGTTAATACAGGTGTCCCCCATGCTGTCTTGATTATCGATGATATTGAACATGCCCCTGTTGAGGACCTGGGAAGAAAAATAAGATACCACAGTGTCTTTGGTGCCGGCGGGTCAAATGTGAATTTTGTGCAGGTTATTGACCAGGATAATGTGAAGGTAAGGACCTATGAGAGGGGTGTAGAGGGTGAGACCCTTGCCTGCGGAACAGGTGCGGTTGCTACAGGTGTTATATTAAAGGAAAAGGGGCTTGTAAGGAGCCCGGTGGGTATCTGGACAAGAGGTGGTGAAAAGATAACCATATATATTGATAAAGAGGTTTATCTCGAGGGCGAATCGAGGATTGTTTTCAGGGGGGAGCTCAACAGAGAGGCTCTTTTGTAATAAACAAAACAAGGAGGAAGCATGGAGCTTAAAGGTGTTTATACGGCATTGGTAACACCATTTAGAGATTATGCAATTGATGAGGAGGGCTTTAAAAGGCTTCTTGACCTTCAGTTGAAGGCAAGGGTGGATGGCCTTGTCCCCTGTGGCTCTACAGGTGAGGCCGCTACCCTGGATTATGATGAACATGCCAGGGTCATTAAGCTTACCGTAGAACATGTAAAGGCCACCGTCCCTGTCATGGCAGGAACTGGTTCAAACTCCACAAAGGAGGCCATAGAGCTTACTGAGAGCGCAAAAAAGATAGGCGCAGACATGTGCCTTCTTACAACCCCATATTATAACAAACCAACACAGGAAGGTCTCTACAGACACTATAAAAAGATAGCTGAAGAGGTGGATATACCCTTGGTTCTTTATAATATCCCTGGGAGGACAGGGATAAACATGACAGCCGAGACAATATACAGGCTTTCCCAGATACCTAATATAATAGGCGTTAAGGAGGCATCAGGGTCCCTTACCCAGGTATCTGAGATATACAGATTGACAAAGGGTAGGTTTGTTATCATGTCAGGGGATGATAACCTATTCCTGCCCATGATGAGTGTAGGATGTAGGGGGGTAATCTCGGTTGTATCCAACATATTTCCTGAAAGAATGATAGATCTCTATAAGGCATTCTTAGTGGAAAAGGATATCCATAAGGCAATGGATATCCATACAGGGCTTATGCCTCTTATGCAGGCAATGTTTATAGAGACAAACCCTATACCGGTAAAGGCGGCATTGTCGTATATGGGTATCATGGAAAATGAATTAAGGCTCCCCCTGTGCCCCCTTATTGAGAAGAACAGTGCCATATTGAGGGATATATTAAAGGAGTATGGGCTGTTAAAAGATTAAACAAGGCAGGTATGCAATATGATAAGACTGATTATAACCGGTGCAGCAGGCAAGATGGGCAAGGCAGTTTTCAATATTATCTCACAGGATAAAGGGTTTGAGATAACAGGGCTTGTGGAGCGAAAGGGTCACCCTCTCGCAGGTACTGACGAACCTGGGACTCATATTAAAATAAGGGATGACATAGAAGAGGTAATAGATAATGGTGATGTTATTATAGATTTTACAGAACCAGTATCATCCATGGAACACCTAAGACTTGCCAGGGAGCACAAAAAAGCCATTGTTATAGGGACGACGGGATTCTCCAATGAAGATTCAGCACGGATAATGGAGGTAAAAGACACAAGGGTGGTGTTTTCACCTAATATGAGTATAGGCATGAATCTTATGTTTGACCTTGTAGACAGGGCAGTGAGGATACTCAAAGACAATTTTGATATAGAGATTATGGAGATGCATCATAAGTGGAAAAAGGACGCCCCGAGCGGAACAGCCTTGAGGCTGAAGGATATAATAGAGCAGACTGACGTAGCAAGGTCATGGAAAGAGGTATATGGAAGGCAGGGTATAACAGGCGAAAGGAAAAAGGATGAAATGGGGATTCTTGCATTAAGGGGCGGTGATATTATAGGCGAGCACACAATTTTTTTTGCAGGCACCGGTGAGAGGTTAGAGATGATCCACAGGGCTTATTCCCGTGATAACTTTGCCAGAGGCGCCCTCATAGCCGCCAGATGGTTGATCAACCAACCTAATGGCGTATATACCATGAGGGATGTTTTATGCCTATAACCCAGTTTGATAAATATTTCTCTTTATGTATATCTTCATTCCTTTTAAGGCCTGTGTAGCAGGTTAAGCTTGATAAATATTTCTCTTGCAATCTCCCATAATAACTGATAGATAATACAAACACTTAATCTTCAGGTGACAGTATGGCTAAATACCCAAAGATTCCAGAGGCAACAGTTAGGAGATTATCGAGTTATCTTAAATGCCTCGAGGAGCTCGAATCAAAAAATGAAAAGGTTGCCTCCAGCTCTACCCTTGCATCTATCAGCAACGTGAACCCTGCCCAGGTAAGAAAGGACTTTGCCTATTTTGGTGAATTCGGGATAAGGGGTATGGGCTACAACATTGCAGAGCTAAAGGAGCACATAAAAAAGATACTCGGGATAGATAGGGAATGGAGAATTGCGGTTGTAGGTATTGGTAATCTTGGCAGCGCTCTTCTCGTTTATAAGGATTTTTTAAAGCAGAACTATAGGATTGTTGCCGCCTTTGATATAGACCCTGTTAAGGTGATAGGACATATATCAGAGAGAATGGGCAGGCCTGTCGAGATACTTCATGTGAACAGGCTGAAAGAGGTTGTTGAGGCAAGAGATATTGAGATAGGTATTATCACTGTCCCTCCCAATGAGGCGCAGAAGGTTGCCAACCAGTTAGTGGAGGCAGGGATTAAGGGTATACTTAATCTGTCTCCTGCACCGGTCAGTGCCACGGATAATGTAAAGGTGAGAAATTTATTCTTTACATCTGCCCTTGACAATCTGGTATACTATCTTACGAATTAAGGGGCCCTTATGTGGAAGATAATAAGCACCATCATAGAGATGTTCATATACTCTGCTGCCTATATTGTGGTGCTGCTTATATCTATTAAGATAGTAGGCGCCTCTCTATGTGCTGATTTTGAAAAAAAGATTGCCGTGGAAGGTAATACAGGATTATCCATTATCTGTGGCTGCCTTCTTATTGGTATTGCTATAATAATGTCAGGTGTTTTACGTTAATGAAGTCATTATTTATAACAGGGACAGATACAGGAGTGGGCAAAACAACCATATCAGCCTGCCTGTCTGCATTTCTTTCAATCAATAAGAGACTCAATGTAGGTGTAATGAAGCCCTTTGAGACCGGGCTTTCCAAGCGGAACAAAGACCAGCTCCCCTGGGATGCCATATGCCTTAAGGAGGCGTCAGGGAGTCCAGATGACCTGAACATGATAAGTCCATATACCTTTGAGGCACCTGTTGCCCCAGAGGTCGCCGCCTATCGAGAGAATATCCAGATTGATCTCAGTATGGTGGACAGGATCTATAAAAAAATGCTGGAAGAGCACGATATTATGATTATAGAGGGTGCTGGTGGCGTATTGGTTCCTATAAAAAGAAAATTTTTCTATGGTGACTTAATCAAAAGATGGGGATGCCCTACAATAATTGTTTCAAGGCTTGGATTAGGGACAATAAACCATACCCTCCTGACTGCAGGATATTTAAAAACAAGGGGTATAAAGATAGTGGGTGTTATCCTTAATAATCATGACGGCGTCAGTGACATTGCAGCAAAAACAAATCCTGAGATCCTCTCGACATACCTCAAATGCCCTATCCTCGGTATATTTCCACACAAAAAGGGTCTGCTAAAGGAGGGGATGAACAGACAGCACCTCGCAAGGACATTTGCAAAACATATAGACACAGACACATTTTTGAAAGAGGCGAATCTGTGAATAGTTTTTTATTGCCTTATATCTCTTATTGCCTCTTTAAAATATGAGGCCGACCTTTCAATCACATCCATCTCTACACAGTATGCGAGCCTGAAATAACCCCTTCTTCCGAAACCTGCCCCTGGAACAGCCAGTATGTGGTATCTCTGGAGGTGTTTTATAAACTCTATGTCATCCTCAATGGGAGATTTGGGGAATATATAGAATGCGCCAAGGGGTTTTACGGCCTCGTACCCTAAATCTGTAAGCATATTGTATATGGCATCCCTCTTTTTCTGATAGTCTTCAATGTCAACACTATTTTTCTGAAAATCCTTCACAAGCCTCTGCATAGTGGCAGGGGCATTTATAAACCCGAGTATCCTATTTGCAAAGATTGCTGCATCAATAAGGGGTTGGGCATCTTTTATCATGGGCGAGATGGTTATATAGCCTATCCTCTCACCGGGGAGGGCAAGGTCCTTTGAGTGGGACATTATAGCCACTGTATCCTCATATATTTTGAATATATCAGGTAAGCTTGCCCCATCATATATTATTTTTCTATACGCCTCGTCAGAGATGACAAATATCCGATGTTTGTCTGATGTGTGTTTTCTAAGAAGAGAGGCGAGGGATTTTAGCTCATCTTCATCATATATGACACCTGTGGGGTTATTTGGGGAGTTTATAATTATGGCTTTTGTTTTTTCATTAATGGCATTTTTTATGGCCTCTATGTCAAGGTGAAAATCCTCTTTTGTCTCCACAAGCCTCATAGTCCCACCGTGATTCTCTATATAGAATTTAAACTCCACGAAAAAGGGGTTCAGGACAATAACCTCATCGCCCGGGTCAATAAGCGCCTTTAATGTGATATTTATTCCGCCAGCAGACCCCACAGTCATTATAATATGGTCTTTTGTGAAGGGAAGACCAGTCCTCTCTCTGTGAAAAGCCGCTATCTCCTCCCTCACCTCCTCATAGCCGCTATTTGTCATATAGCGGTGCATACCCTTTTTTTCAGAGCCTATAAGCCTGGCAAGTTCTTTTTTCAGAGCCTTTGGTGGCTCTGTAATAGGATTTCCAAGGGTGAAATCAAATATATTTTCATCGCCATAGACTTTTTTGAGCCTTTCCCCCTCTTCAAACATAGCTCTTATCCAGGAAGAACCCTTCATTGATTCTGAGATCTTTTTCGATATCATTTTTATTACCCCTTTTTTATATATCGTTTTCCAATGTTTTTGAAACCATCTGCTGCCCTTGCAATCTTATCAAAAGGGACACAGTATGCTATTCTGAAATATCCTGGCTTACCAAAACCCCTCCCAGGGACAACGAGGATCCTCTCCTCCTCCTGCATAATCTTTACAAATTTTAGTTCGTCCTTCATGGGAGACTTGGGGAATGCATAGAATGCGCCCCTGGGCTTTACACATTCAAAGCCTGCCTCAATAAGGGTGTTGTATATAAAATCCCTCTTTTGCTGATAATCCATTATATCTACTGAGTTTCTCTGAAACTTTCCTATGACCCTCTGAAAAAGGGCGGGGGCATTCACAAAACCAAGCGCCCTACTGGAGAACATAAGGGCTGTTACCAAAGACCCTGCCTCCTTTATCTTTGGGGATATGGCTATATAGCCTATCCTCTCACCGGGGAGGGCAAGGTCCTTTGAGTGGGATGTGGCAGAGATGACAAGGTCATATATCTTGAAGATATTGGGTAGTTTTATATTATCGAAGACAAGTTTTCTGTATGCATCATCTGAGATTATATATATCTTCTGTCCTCTTTTTCTGTATTCTGATAAAAGAGATGCCAGTTCCCTGAGCCTTTCCTCTTCATATACAACGCCTGTAGGGTTGTTTGGACTATTGATGAGTATTGCCTTAGTCTTGGGTGTAATGGTAGAGTTTATTTTTTCAATATCGAGCTGAAAGTCTTCATCGGTGCTGGCGAGTCTTATTACGCCACCATGACTCTCTATATAGTATCTGTATTCCATAAAATATGGTGTAGGCACAATAACCTCATCACCAGGATTGAGCATACTCTTGAGGAGGATATTAATGCCTCCCGCACTGCCTGCTGTCATATAAACATGGTCAGATGTAAAAGGCATGTTGTAGAAATCTTTAAGATATACCGCTATCTCCTCCCTCACCTCCTCATAGCCATTATTGGGCATATACCTGTGCATGCCAGGAACTGGGTCATTAAGGGTATCAATAATCGTTCTGATTAATTGTTCTGGTGGCTCTATAAATGGATTTCCAAGTGAAAAATCAAAGACATTCATGTCCCCATGGATCTTCTTCATATTGATGCCCTCTTCAAACATCCTTCTTATCCACCCCGTCTCCTCCATCTGTTTTTTAATACTCTCTGATACTAACATCTATCCTCCTTATATATTAAAAAAGCCATGAAGGTCTCCCTCCATGGCTTTAAAATTAAAAAAGCCATGGGGTTTGCACCCATGGCCCTTGCTTGTTCAAAGCAAACGTATGCCTGGGTGCGGGCAAATAAAATAAAAGTAAAAAAAGCCTAAAAATATTGACTTATCTACCATGATTATAAATTTTAGGCAAAGAAACGATATTTGTCAAGAAAATAATATTGATTGATCCTCCCCCAAAATAATGGACACACCAAAAGGCTTGGATATTATAATACAAGACTAGGAGGTGTGTATGGGTTCAGAGAGAAGAAGGAACTTTGAC
>JGI12104J13512_1000499_pt1 | contig 35045 bp, 33 predicted proteins | sample TerdegcTABiofilm_FD_13512 | JGI IMG/M metagenome (IMG submission 13512)
GGCGGCCGCCCGCCATTTCCCTGGGCTATTTCCAGCGTCTGGAGAAGGAAGTGAATACCGGTTTGTGCCGGGAACTCGGCATCCAGGTGGTTCGAAGACTGACCGGCGGGAGAGCGGTCCTGCATGACCGGGAGTTGACGTACAGCGTGGTGGTTTCCGAGAGCCACCCGTTGATGCCGGCTACGGTAACGGAGTCTTACAAGGTTATCTCCGGGGGATTGCTGGCCGGTTTGAAGCGCCTGGGCATATGCGCGGCAATAGCTCCCCGCAACCGTTCCAGGAGCGGGGAATCGTCCCCGGCGGCTTGCTTTAATACCCTTTCCAGTTACGAACTGACGGTAAACGGCAAAAAAATTGCCGGCAGCGCCCAGGTGAGACGGCAGGGGGTAATCCTCCAGCATGGTTCCTTGCCATGGGAACTGGATGCGGATAAGCTTTTTCTCGTTTTAAAGTTCTCCGGGCGGCAGGCGGCTGACAGAATGAAACAGGCTTTTCTGGCTAAAGCCACCTGCATGCGGGCGGTGACGGAGAGAGAAATCCCTTGGGCAGAAATCAGCGCCGCCCTGCGCGAGGGCTTTAAGGGCGCACTGGGGGTCGAGCTGGAGACAGGGCGGCTAACCGCTGAGGAGACGAGACTCGCTTTAGAACTGGTGACATTAAAGTACAAATCGCAGGAGTGGAATAATAAATACTAGCCGGAACTGTTTTAATTCAAATCATCTATTAAAACACCAACTAACGGTTGATTTAATATAATTATATATATGTATATGCCAGTAAAGGTGTGGTCACATTGCCATTTTCAGAAGAGATCCGGCATGATCTATTATTGACTGTCGTAGTGGCTTTAGTCATCCTTTTCGCCACCGGGCTCGCGGGACCGTCAAGAATACCCGGAGCGCCGATTATTATTCCATAGTTCCCTGAAGGGTGTTAAAGGGGTTCTCCCATGTTTTCATCCAGCGAGTTAAACGCGTTGTTGGAGCAGGTCAGGGCTCAGTTGGGTCAGAATGCTGTTTTCCCCATCCAAAACGCATCGTCAAATAAAACTAAAAGCTGCGGAAATAATAATGGCAAGGATGCAAATATCTTAAATATACCTAATATTACGCCACAAAAAGTTTTAGTAATCGCCGGCCTGCTGGGAGGGGTGCTGGAAGTTCGTTCGGTTTTGGTGGATAGGAATCAAGCGATTGAAATCCTCCTGGACGGCTCGCTGAGGCGCAAGACTAAATTGGATAAGATGTTGGATGAAATCGGTAAAATGCCTTTTGATGACGTGCTCAGGGCAGTGCTGGGAAGAATTTAGTCAACGGTCATAATGAACTATTGTTGTACCCAAAGCCGCGATTCTTTGATGCATAAGGAAAGCGGCTTTGTAGTCTCCCCGATTAAGGAGGGTTTCATCATACACCGGACGGAAGGAATATCCCAGGCTGATATTATTTACTTCATTCTAATCGACCGGTTCCACGGCAGCGATGCTTTTAACGACAGCTCGGCAGGCCCGGCAGCCGGCCCGGAGCAATACCACGGAGGGAATTTCGCCGGCATCGTAAAAAAGATCCCCTACTTGAAGCATCTCGGTGTTACAGCCTTGTGGATCACTCCGGTCTATCTGGGTATCGGCGGCATCCCCGGCGCGGCGGGGATGGCTGAAGGCTACCATGGCTACTGGGCGCTTGATTTTGAACGGATAGACACTCATCTTATTCCCGAAGCGGCGGATAACGGCAGGGATAAGTTAAAAATCCTGGTTGAGCAATTGCATGACAGCGGCATTAAAATTATCCTTGATGTGATTGTCAGCCATACCGGATACCATAATGAAAAGTACCGGGGTTACCCTCACCGCCTGCCCGCGCGCTGGTTTAAAAATCAGCAGGCCGGCATGCCGTTCGGTCTGCCGGCTTTTGATCACGGACAGGCTGAGGTCAGGGATTTAAATAACATTATCGATTGGATCGAAGATACGGGAATAGACGCCATCCGGTTGGATTCAGCCGGACATATTGACCAGGCTTTCTGGTACTATTTCAAGGCGTATGTGCGGGGGAAATACCGGAATATTTTTTTCCTGGGCGAGGTGCTGGATTTTGACGCGGATTCCGTGGCGCAGTATCAAAGAGAATATGATTTTGACTCTCTTTTTGATTTTCCTTTATGTGGCAATATTATTGATGTAATGATCCGGAATGAGGATAATAAGCCTCCGGAACACCGCAAGGGTATGGGTGCCATAGCCGGGCCGCGCGTCGCCGCCGCTCCTGAAACGGCCGGGGTGCTGGATACCGACTGGAAATATAATAATGCCAACCGCCTGGTCACTCTTGTGGATAACCATGATTTGGAGAAAAGAGTGATGAGCTGGGCGGTGCATTATGCGAACGGAGACAGGCGCGAGGCGGCGAAGCTGGTTGTTTATGTGTTATCGTTTTTGTTGACAACCAGAGGCATACCTCAGATATATTACGGAACGGAAATTGGCCTGGAGGGTGACCGGCAGGCGGGCGGGGACGCTTGCCTGCGCCTGGATATGCCGTGGGAAAAAATCGATCCGTCCACATTGGAACCATTCCCCGGCTATTATGTGGAAAGTTTCATTTACCGCAACCTGCGAAAATTAATTAAGATTCGCCGGGAAAACGAAGCTCTCCAATACGGCTATCTCTTCACTCTTTACTCCAGTTTTGATATCTATGTTTATATGAGGGAATTTCGCGGCAATACCATCATAGTGGGTTTGAACAACAGCAATGCCGGTAAGTCTGTTAATGTGAGCATTGCCGCAAACCCGAATGTGCCGGGCCGGATCAAGAAAAATTTGGCTGACCGCCGGATCATGGTGAATCTCATGGATGAATCCGGACCGGTTGAATACTCCCCTTCCGGCAGGTTGGAAATGAGCGTCAAAGGAAAGCAGGCGCTGATCCTTAAATTGGTTTAAAGCCTGTCGCCTAGACATGGCCTGCATACTATTTTCAATAGCACAGCTTGTTTTTATAAAGATAGGGAGAAAGGAATTCTTGCGCCAACCTTTTCATAATGTGATAATATTTAAATGCAAGGGGATGTCAAACAAGAATCAAAACTTGAAACGAGGCGGTAAGTTTGGAGCATCAGTTTGTCTGGAACAAAGTTAAATACTCCAATAAAATTGGTCTTAACCTGTCCGGAATTCTTTATGCTAATCAGTTTGCCGGGACAGTGGTGGTTGTTTGCCACGGCTTTACCGGCAGCAAGGAAGGCGGCGGACGGGCGGTCGCCATGGCGGAAGAATTGGGGCTGCGCGGCTATGCCACTCTGCTTTTTGACTTTAGCGGCTGCGGGGACAGTGAGGGTGATTTTGCCGATGTCACACTTACCCGGCATATTGGGGACGCAAAGTGTTCAGTGGACTATTGCCGGGAGCTGGGCTTCAGCAGGGTGATCACGGTAGGCCGGAGCTTCGGCGGTACGGCGGTTATTTGTCTGGGCAGGGCCGGCGGCGCTGTGGCGGGTGTTTGCACCTGGTCGGCGCCGGGCACGTTAAGAGAAATATTTACTCGTTTGCGTGTCCAGGCGATTGGCGAGGATATCGATATGATCAGATTGTCGGAGGAAGATAATGCGTTACGGATTAAAAAGAGTTTTATCACCGATTTGGACCGTTATGATGTATTCAGCCGGGCCGCTCTGATTGCACCCAGTCCGCTGCTGGTTATCCACGGGGGCGATGATCAGGTAGTCCCGGTAGAGAACGCCCGGTCAATTTATAACGCTGCCGGCGAACCGAAAAGAATGCAGATTATCCCGGAAGCCGACCACCAATTTACCGGGCGCCACCTGAAAGTATGGGAAGTGTTTTTTGAGTGGCTGGAAAAGAATTTTCCGGTTGTTCTTTGACATTATTTAGCCGCTTTGTTGCATTATAAATGATCAAGCATAATCAAATAATATTAAAGGTTGTTGTTCCGTAAAAAAAGGAGGTTGGGCTAATGAGCAGAAGGCGTGGAGGAGTAATGTCCGAAAGGCTTAAGTATGAATTAGCCGACGAGTTGGGTGTAGGCGGCGTGGTGCGCAGGGATGGCGGCTACTTCGGTAATGTTTCTTCGAAAAACTGCGGTAATCTGGTCAGACTTGCGATCGAACGGGCCGAACAAACCATGGCAGGGAACAACGGCCGGAAGTAAAAAAGGATGCCCCATACGGGCATCCTTTTTCATAAATACCCCTTAAATCCACGGTAAAACATGTAGTTTTATCGTTGGTTTGCTGTTTCTTTTTTTAATTTTGGTTAACTTAACGTTGATTTTGTGTTAAGTTATGATAATATACCAGAGGAAGAAACATTTTCTTTCCGGGGGGAGTCTGGTTATGTTTCAAAAAAAGAAAAACGATGTTTTTTTTGATAACTTGGTGATGATAGCGAAAAATCTTCAGCTTGCGATGCAGGTTTTCCGGGAAGAGATAACCAAGCTGAGTGATGCGGAAGAGTTTGCCCTGCAGCTCAAAACAGTTGAGGACATGGGCGACCATTATACACACGAGATTATTTTGGCATTAAACAGGACCTTCATCACTCCCTTTGAACGGGAAGATATCCTGGGGCTTACCTTGAAGCTGGATGATGTGCTGGATTGCCTGGAAGCGTGCGCTTCCCGCCTGGAGCTTTATAATATCATTGAAGCGGACGACTATATGATGCTTTTTGCGAAAAATATTGAAATGTGTATCCAGGAAATTGTTTACGCGATAAACCACCTGGTGGAAAAAAGGCTCACCGATATGGCCAATCATACCCGTAAGATCAACGAACTGGAAAATGTGGCGGACGACCTGCTCCGGGACGGCTTGAAAACACTTTTTTCCACTTGTACGGACGCGATTGAATTAATCAAACGGAAAGATATTTACGGCATGATGGAAGCTGTATCAGATTCCTGCGAGGACGTGGCTAATATTCTTGAAGGTATTATGATGCGAAGTTCTTAAAGGGGGGATTAATGTTGGACTCAACAGCAATCCTCATTGGTCTGGTCGTGGTCCTGGCGCTTTCTTTTGACTTTATTAACGGTTTTCATGACACGGCCAATTCGATTGCCACGTCAATTTCCACCAAAGCGCTTCCTCCCAGGATTGCTATTTTGCTGTCCGCCGCCATGAACTTGCTGGGGGCGATGCTTTTTACCGGGGTGGCCAAAACCATCGGCGGCAAGATAGCCGATCCGCTGCAGCTGGACCACGGCATGTATATTGTCGCCGCTGCTTTGCTCTCGGCCATTGCCTGGAATTTAATCACCTGGTATTACGGCATACCGAGCAGTTCTTCACATGCTCTAATCGGCTCTCTAACTGGAGCCGTTATCGTCGCCGGCGGGTATCAAGCGGTAAATTATAAAGGATTTTTCACTATTATTGAGGCGTTAATTATCTCGCCCCTGATTGCTTTTTCGGTTGGTTTTATAGTAATGAACTTAATCAAGATTATTTTTAAAAACGCCTATCCGGTCAAGTTGAACCGCCGTTTCCGCTTCCTGCAGGTGTTTACTGCCGCCTGGCAGGCATTCAGCCACGGCACCAACGATGCGCAAAAATCAATGGGTATTATCACTTTCGCTTTGGTGGCCGGAGGTCTGCAGGAGAACCTTGATGTGCCGTTTTGGGTAAAAAGTTCGTGTGCTTTAGCAATGGCGCTCGGAACTTCGGTTGGCGGCTGGAAAATTATTAAAACCGTCGGCACTCAGATTTTCAAGTTGGAACCTTCAAGCGGTTTTGCGTCTGACTTTAGTTCGGCATTGATAATCATTATCGCTACATTTTTGAAGCTGCCGGTTAGTACCACACACGTAATATCATCTGCGATTATGGGGGTGGGTTCAGCTAAGCGTGTTTCCGCGGTAAAGTGGGATACGGCTGAAAAAATCGTGCTTACATGGATGATCACGCTGCCGATTACGATGGTTTTTGCCGGTTTAACATATTGGATAATTTCTATAATATTTATTTATTAATACTAAATTATTAAATTAGCGTTAAAAATGAATGTTTCGGCTATATGAGGAAAATAAACAATAAGTTACAAAGCAATTTTGGAGTCAATATAAATGCCGTATTGGCAAGTTGAGGCACATTTAGGCGGAATAAAAGCGATCTATTAAGGTTATTTTAAGAATACACGATATTATTTAAAATATTTAATGATATCGCGATAATTATGGAGGTGGGGCGACACTAAAATTGGAGGGGTGATGCTTGAAGGGGAAAAAACGGGGTTTATTTGACGGTATTTTCTTGTTTTTGTCCGGAACACTAATTTTTTATAGTTTTTTATTTTCATCCGGATGCTATGTTGCAGTTAATGAATCACTGAGATTAAATTTCCCCGTTCCCATTTATTATCATAATACCACAGCGTGGTTACATCAAAGGATATACGATGATCAAGAAGCGTCTGTTAACGCTGTTTCCCAGGTTCAAGTTGTGCCGGGCGGCCAGTCGATTGGGGTTTTGCTCCATTCCCGGGGTGTGATGGTGGTAGGTCACTCAGCAATTCAGGACCAGTCCGGCAATAAGGTCAACCCTGCTGTCAGCGCCGGAATCAGCATTGGAGATGTGATCTTAAAGATAAACGGCGAGGATTTGAAAGGTGAAGAACAAGTGCGGGATCTGGTAGCCCGCGCCGGAGCCTCCGGACAAGCTTTGGACCTGGAGGTAAAACGCGGAGAAGATATTTTTTATGCAAAAATAAGTCCGGTTTACTGTTCGGAAACCTCACGTTACCGGATCGGTCTTCTGATTAAAGACAGTGCGGCAGGCTTGGGAACACTTACGTTTTATGAACCGGTAAGCGGGATTTATGGCGCGTTGGGCCATGTTATTAACGATCTGGAATCAATGGAACCGTTCAATTTATCAGAGGGAAAAATAGTTGGGGCAAGTGTTCAGTCAATTCACCGGGGAAAACGCGGCCAGCCGGGGGAAAAGATTGGGGTATTCCAGGACGACCTGCAAATTAACGGCACCATTTCAAAAAACACAAAACTTGGTATATTTGGCAACCTGCAAAAACCTCTTGAAAGTTATGGCAGTAACATGCTTATGACCGCAACACCGGCGAATCAAATTCACGAGGGACCAGCGGAAATCCTTACTGTATTGAAGGACGAAAAGGTCGAAAGGTTTTCCGTTGAGATCTTGAAAATTAACCTAAAAGCCGTGCAGGATGGTAAGGGAATAATAATAAAAGTCACGGATTCACGCCTTCTTGAAGAAACCGGGGGAATTATTCAAGGAATGAGTGGAAGTCCGATTATTCAAGACGACAGGCTTATTGGCGCGGTAACCCACGTTTTTGTAAATGATCCGACGAGAGGTTATGGGGTTCCGATGGAGTGGATGCTGCGGGAAGCGGGAATATTGCCAATAGAAAAAAATAACAAAATGGCAAGTTAATATATAGAATCTTGTTGATTTTTCGTACCAAGTTCTGCCATATTTTTAAAACCATATGAAGGAATTTTTTTTTTGCCGTCGAACTCTTTTGATAATAAAACAAATTACAAAATATAGAAATTGGGAGGCGGGCAAATTTAATGACGGGAAAATCAATAAGATTAATGATCGCAGATGATAATAGAGATTTCTGCGAATTGTTAAAAGAATTTATCAACCAGCAGGAAGACTTGAATCTTATAGGTATAGCCTATAATGGCTTGGAAGCGCTGCAAATGATTAAGGAAAACAACCCGGACATCATAGTACTGGATATCATCATGCCGCACCTTGACGGTATCGGGGTACTGGAAAAACTTGTATCGGACAGCACCGTCAATAAACCAAAAGTAATTATGTTGACTGCTTTTGGTCAGGAAAGTGTGACCCAAAAAGCTGTTGAGCTAGGAGCGGACTATTATATTTTAAAGCCTTTTGATTTTAATGTTTTGGCGACGAGGATTCGTCAATTGGCTGAAGGAATTAACATGACCCAATATATAACGCCGGTAAAACCGAAAAATCTTGATGTGGCTGTTACCAATATAATTCATGAAATGGGCGTGCCGGCGCATATAAAAGGTTATCATTATCTGAGAGATGCTATTTTAATGGTTATTAGTGAGGTAAACTTACTTGGCGCCGTCACAAAAGAGCTTTATCCAATGATTGCCATGAAGTATCAAACAACACCCAGCAGAGTTGAGCGGGCAATCAGGCATGCCATAGAGTTAGCCTGGGACCGGGGGAATGTGGAGATGATGACCAAGTTTTTTGGATACACGATTAACCTTGAGCGCGGCAAACCTACGAATTCGGAATTTATTGCCATGGTAGCCGACAAATTGCGGATTGAGACGAAGGTAAGTTAAATTGTTGATTTAGATTTATGTATATCGCATGGTATTTTATGTAAATACCTCTTGTTTATTGGTTTCCAGTAAATAAATTAAGAGGTGTATTCCCTTTTTACGACATGCCGCCTCGGGTTAACGCCCTGAAGCGGAATTTTTTTCATTATTATTGTGTATAGTCAGTATGTCAAAAAGAGAAACTTTATTGTATGATACTGGTAAGTTTTTATAATAATATTTTATCGCCGGTCTTGAAGGGGGTATCTAAATAGTGATCAGGGTTGCGGGGCTAAAAATGCTGGTTGACGAAGACAAATCAAAATTAAGGCAAGCCCTGTTGAAGAAACTCGGGATTAGCGGTCAAGAACTGCTTGACTATAAAATATGCAGGCGGTCTGTGGATGCCAGAAAAGCCGGCAAGATTTATTTTGTTTATACCATTGACGTAAAACTGGCTAATGAAGACCTTGTCCTGAAAAAGCTGAGAAATAACCGCGATATATCTGTCGCTCCCCGCCTGGCGTACGAATATGTGAAAACCGGCCAAAACAAATTAGCATACCGGCCCGTAATTGCCGGTACCGGCCCCGCCGGGCTGTTTGCCGGTTTGATTCTGGGCAGGATGGGCTACCGGCCGCTCTTGCTGGAGCGGGGCGGCGATGTTGACAGCAGGGTGACGGCGGTAAAAAGGTTTTGGGAAACCGGGGAACTGGACCCGGAATGCAACGTGCAGTTCGGGGAAGGCGGCGCGGGAACTTTTTCCGACGGGAAACTGACAACGCTAATCAGGGATTCAAGATGCCGCAAAGTGCTGGAAATACTGGTAGATGCCGGCGCGCCGGAAGAAATTGTTTACTCTGCCAAACCGCATATCGGCACTGACAAGCTGAGGGCGGTGGTGAAAAACCTGCGCGAACAAATTGTGGAACTGGGCGGTGAAGTCAGGTTCAGCGCTAAAGTAACTGATCTGGCAGTTGAAAAAGGTAAAATATCGGGGATTGTGATTAACGGAAACGAGGCGCTGGACGCTGATGTGCTGGTATTGGCCCTTGGCCATAGCGCCAGGGACACTTTTGAAATGCTGCTTGCCAGGGGGGTGGAACTAACCCCCAAGGCTTTTTCCATCGGGGTCCGCATTGAACACCCGCAGGAACTGATAAACAAGGCGCAGTATAAAGAATTCGCGGGGCACAAAAATCTTGCAGCGGCGGATTACAAGCTGGCTTACCACGCCGCAAACGGCAGGTCGGCTTACACTTTTTGCATGTGCCCGGGCGGTGTGGTGGTGGCGGCCGCTTCGGAAGAGGACTGTGTGGTCACCAATGGAATGAGTGAATACGCCCGTAATGCGGAAAATGCCAATAGCGCTTTCCTGGTCGGGGTAAATCCAGGTGATTTCCCCGGTGACCACCCGCTGGCCGGCGTGGAGTTCCAGCGAAAATGGGAAAGGGAAGCTTTCATACTTGGCGGCGGAGATTACCGCGCTCCGGCGCAACTAGTGAGCGATTTCCTGGCGGACAAGCCGTCAATTGGGCTGGGAACAGTAAAACCTTCTTACAAAAGAGGTGTGCGGCTATCCGAGTTAAAAGGCTGCTTGCCTGATTACGTGGTCGAAACGCTGCGCGAGGCGATCCCGGCGCTGGATAAGAAAATGCGCGGCTTCGCCCGGCCGGACGCCGTGCTGACCGGTGTTGAAACCAGGAGTTCATCACCGGTCAGGATAATCAGGGACGAAAACTTCGAGACACGGATCAAAGGCCTGTACCCGGCGGGAGAAGGCGCGGGGTATGCGGGGGGTATTGTGTCCGCCGCGGTGGACGGGATCAAAGTGGCGGAGGCTATTGCCCAAAAATATGCCCCCTTTTCTTAACTTGTTTGAGGTTGCTTAGCAAATACAAGCTTATAATGTGTAAATAATTGCGCTGCATTTAGCCCCCTGGTCTTCATTCCGTTCCCTCGGCAAACTTATTTTTAAAATTTCCGCAGTGGTAGGTCCGGGTTCTTTCTGTCATGTAAAAACAAAGTTATTATAAATGCAATACCACACAACACGGCACCTATAATGAAACAGTCGGAAATAGCCATAACCATCGATTGCTGGGCTACATACTTGTATAGCACGGACAGACTAAGAATCTGTCCTCCTTGTGCCCCAAGACCGGCATTTAACCCTATCCTCTGCAAGGCCGAAACCATATTCAAACCGTCCGGCTTATCCAAAACTACATTCTGAGCCAAATTAGCATAGTGAAAGGTATTACGCGTTTGCATTAAATTCGTTATGATAGCAATGCCAAAAGTGCTTGCCACACTCCGAATGACATTCCCCAGGGAAGAGGCGGTACCGGTTGATTCTTTCGGGATACCTACCATCCCCACATTAATGGCTGGTGCCAGCGCCAGCCCAAGTCCTATTCCGCGGATCGTTAACCAAAACATCATCGTGTTAAAAGATGTAGAAGCATTAAAGTCCTTCATAGCGTAAGATGCACCGGTCATAATCACCACGCCGATAAGGATCAGGTACCGCGCCCCATATTTATCAAAAAGCCTGCCGCCGATGGGCATAAATATTGCTGTAACCAAAGCTGACGGCAGCAAGACCAGGCCGGTTTGCATTGCGGTCTGCCCGAGTACGCTTTGCATTAAAAGAGGAAAAAGATAAATTGTCACTATCAAAGCCACTTGAATGAAAGAAGAAATAATCGTGGACAAAGTGAAAAGCTTATTTTTAAATAATCGCATGTCGAGCACCGGTTCCGGACACCGCAGTTCGTGAACTACCATTACCAGCAGGTTAACAATTCCAATAAACAGCATTACAACAATCACGGGATCTCCCCAACCCATTTGATTGCCCTTGCTTAAGGCAAATATTAGACAAAACAAGCCAACGCAGATGGTGGCAATACCTGCCGTATCTAATGTCGATGTTGAGTTTTTCTCCGTTTCCGGCAGCAATGCGACTCCCATAAATATGGCTAACAAACCCACGGGTACATTAATATAAAAAAGCGTGCGCCAGCTGGCCGCCTCAATAAGATATCCCCCCAAAGACGGCCCGATAGCCATAGTCGCCATGCCGGCAATCCCCCATACTCCCAGCACCATGCCGATTCTGGATATAGGGTTAATTCTAAAACAAATCGCCATGCCTAAAGGCATGATGATCCCCGCTCCTATCCCCTGCAGCACCCGGCTGACAATCATCATATTAAAATTAAACGATGTGCCGCATAAGAATGAACCCAAAGTAAACAGGGCTAGAGCAACAACAAAGGTTTTTTTATATCCAAATTTGTCCCCTAAATACCCAGCCAGGGCTATTACGATTCCCTGGGTCAACATGTAGGCCGTGAGTACCCATTGAATGTCGTTGGCATTCGTACCAAAGACAGCCATAAGCTTTGATATCGCAACGTTAACGATATTTCCGGTAAGACCTTGTAAAAAGGTTCCCATTATGATGACTGAGGTTGCAGACCAGTTAATCCTATCCTGTAATTCACCGGTATTCAAATCAAATCCCCACTTATTGAGTTTTAATGGTCACTACGGCGGACATACCCGGCTTTAACTTATTATCTTGCTGAACAACACTTATTTTCACAGGCAGGCGCTGGGCTACTTTCGTATAGTTACCCGCTGTGTTCTCTGTTGGTAAGATGGAAAAACTCGACTGAGTAGCTCCACCGATCTCTTCAACCTGACCATCGAAAACTATATTGGGGTATGCGTCGACGACAATGTTGACCTTCTCTCCAATATGTATCCGGGCTACCTTTTTTTCTTCAATGTTAGCTAAAACCCAGATCCGCTCGGGATTTACGATGGTAAACAAGGAGGTTCCCGCGCTGACGTTTTGTCCATTTAATGCAGATACTTTTACCACGCTTCCGCTGATGGGAGATTTAACGGTTGTTCGCTCCAATGTCAGCAGGGCATTATCATAAGTCGCTTTGGCCTGCTTTTCCTGGGCTGCATAGGAGGCGCTACCGGTTCCATCCAAGGTCTCCAACTGGGCTTGAGCAGCTGAGACGGAATCTTGGGCGGCATTTACATTAGCATTCGCAGCTTCCCAGGTTTTCACCGCTGTTTCATATTTAGTTGTACAGCTGTCCAAGGTTTCCTTGGAAATAGCTCCTTGCTGGTATAAAGCCGTATTATTGTCCAATATGCGCTTGCAATCTGCCATGGCCAATTTACTGATACCGGCTTGAGCAATGGCGGCAGATAAGGTGCTTTCTGCCTTGGCAACGGACATCTGAGCAAACTTAATATCGTTCGGCAGCTTAGTAACGGCTATTTTGCTAAGTTCCCATGCTGCTTCCGCCTGGGAAGCGCTAATAAGATATTGGGAAGCATCCAGCTTGGCCAACAGCTGCCCTGCTTCCACGTTATCTCCTTCTTGTACATAGACATCGGTAAGCTTACCGGAAACCTCGGCACTGATACTAACCAAATCTGCAGACACTTTCGCATTATCAGTTGTGACCGTAGTTTTTAGTTGAATGTACCAGCGAATGCCGAAAATAGCTACCGCGATTACGGCCAAGGTCAAGATACCAATACGGACTCCCTTGGATATCGGTTTTTTCTTCGGCTCCTCTATTGGAATATTAGCTGGTGTTATTGGATTTGGCATTCGTCACTGCACCCCTTGGTAATCCCTTTTATTATGGTTGAGATAAACAGCTCGATTTCCGGGCTCTGTAAATCAGCGGATATACGAGTAGAAAAATAATTTGCAAATCCTCCACTTGCCGAGAGAATCATATTGGTCAAAACATCCGGGTCGGACATAATAAATGTTCCTTCTGTCTGGCCTCGTTGAATGATCCCTGCAATGAGCTTTTTCTTCTGAGCATATAGAGCAAGTAAACGGCTATCTGCAGGATAATCTCTAAAGGGAAAAGTTGCTCTGACCTTCGGACGCCATGGGTATCGGCGAATAAATTCAATTTCAAGCTTTATATAGTTCCTCAGCGCTTGAACAGGAGCAGTCTGCGACAAACATTTCTCTTCGATTAAACGACATTGTGTCTTCAGGACCTTGGAAAAAACCTCCATTATTAGCTCTTCCTTGTTTTTGAAATACTGATAAATGGATGCTTTGGCAAAATCAGATCTTATGGCTATGTCATCCATAGTAATTGACTCAAATGTCTTCTCGTTAAGAAGTTGATCGGTAGCTTTAATGATACTTTCCCGCCGAGATTCCCGTTCCCGCTCATGCCTGGCTCTCATTTCACCACCTCCAATACTCTTGGTTGCCATAAATAACTATAATTTATAATTATGAACGCTATTCGTATCTCCGTCAATAAAGTTTTTGCCATCAAGTCATATAGCTTTTGGTCATCAACGCTTTGGAGAATTCATTTGACTGAACCGGGTAAAATTTGATCATTTAGAAATGTTACTATAAAATTGTGGTAGAAGCTTACAGGTTACCAAAGAGCGAATTTGTGTGACTGATTGAGGTTATTCCAGCCGGAGGTTTTTGAGCATGTCTGTAGAATTATTGACGAGAGTCGCAGTGATCGGCGGCGGGGCTGCGGGCATCATGGCCGCTATTGCGGCCAGGCATGCGGGGGCCGGTGTAACGATTCTGGAAAAGAACCAGCGGGTTGGCAAAAAAATTCTGGCCACCGGAAACGGCAGGTGCAACCTGACTAATGTCGGCCTTGAAATCACAAATTATCACGGAAAAGACCCGGAATTCGCCAGGGAGGCACTGAGCCGGTTCAATGTGCGGAAAACCATAGATTTTTTTGAATACCTTGGCATAACCCATAAAGTAGAGGATGGCGGCAAGGTTTTTCCCTGTTCCGAGCAGGCTTCCAGCGTGCTTGACGTAATGCGTTACGAACTGGATGAAACCGGCGTGAAGGTAATTTGCGAGGCTGATGTTAAAGAGATCAGGAAAAACGCGCGGGAGTTTGTTGTTAACCTGGCGGACGGGCGAGCAATCCATGCTGACCGGGTTATTATCGCGACTGGCGGGAAAGCGGCCCCGCAGCTTGGTTCCAACGGGAGCGGCTATGTCCTGGCCGAAAAATTCGGGCACAAGATTATTAAGCCATTCCCTGCGCTGGTGCAATTAAAATTAGCGGCAAAATTTTTAAAACAGGTCAAGGGGATAAAATTCGCAGGATATGCGGAGATTATTGTCAATAACCGGCCGGTTGCCGGTGCGCGCGGGGAAATACTGTTTGCCGAGTACGGCGTTTCCGGCCCGCCAATCCTCAGTCTGAGCCGCAAAGCGGGCGAATATATGCAAAAAAATCAAAAAGTGCACCTGAAGTTAAGTTTAATCGACTATCTTTCCGGGCGGAAACTGGAAGAGTACCTGTCCAGGCGTTTGCAAACGAGGCCGGAAAAACCCCTGGCTTTCAGCTTCGTCGGATTTATTAACAAAAGGCTGGCCCCCGTTGTTTTGCGCGAGGCCGGGATTGCCGACGCAAACAAGCCGGCGGGCCGGATTACCGCCGGGGAACTCGGCAATATAGTCAGGATTCTTAAGGACTGGCGTTTTGAAATAACCGGCACCACTTCCTGGCCGAACGCCCAGGTTTCCGCGGGAGGCGTGGATGTCGCGGAGGTAAACGCGCAAACCCTGGAGTCAAAGATTGTTTCAGGACTATACTTTGCGGGAGAAGTGCTGGATATTGACGGCGACTGCGGCGGTTTCAACCTCCAGTGGGCCTGGTCGTCCGGCTATGTGGCGGGTGAAAGTGCGGCGGCCAGGTTATGAAGAAACGGTAGGGAACAAGGCATGCCGGTTGATCATAAAGAATCGTTGCTTAATTTGGCCAGAAACGCGGACGAAAGGCTTTTTGCCGCGCGATGTCTTGACTATGTCCGCGCGGTGGTGAAAGCGAAAAAGGCTGTTGTGCTTACGGGGTTTCTTGATCCCGGTCAGGCGGGCCTGCTGGAGGATATCTGCCAAGGGTTCGGAGGCGCGCGAGCCCTGCTCTGGGGCAGGTACCGGGAGGCGGAACGACGCCGGGCGCTGGTAGTGGCTGAAGATAATCAATGGTATGAAGAAGACTACAAAGTGGGAATTTTACAGATAGTGCCTTTGCGGACGGACAGTCTGCCCGGTCACCGCGATTACCTGGGGTCCTTGACGGGTTTGGGAATCAACAGGGATAAAATAGGTGATATTGTCCGGCAGGAAAAAGGCGCGGCTATTTTTGCCGCCAAAGAAATATTAACTTTTCTAACCCAAAATTTGCATAAAGTCGGCCGGTATCCGGTAACAGTACGGCTATTGGATGAAGCCGGGTTTATATTCAGCGCGCCGGAACTGGTCGAGAAAGTGGTTACCGCCGCCTCGCCTCGCCTTGACGCGCTGGTTGGCAAGGCTTTTAACCTGTCGAGAGCCGATTCAACAATACTGGTGCAGCAGGGGAAGGTTTTTCAAAACTGGCGCCAGCAGGTCAACCCGGCAAAACCGGTTGCCGCGGGCGATGTGATCTCTTGCAGGGGGCGCGGGAGGTTCCGGGTGCTTAGATGTGCCGGTGTGACCAAAAAAGCGCGCGAAAAATTTATTTTGGGATTCGATCCCGAATACAAATAATTATGTGGAAGGAGGTTTATATTTTGAAGAAGATGGGCAGTTTGCCAACCAGAAAGGAAATTCCGGAGCAGTACAAGTGGCGGCTGGAAGATATATACGCGACTGATGAACTGTGGGAGCGGGATTTTCAGCAGATTCAGAAGATGGCCGGTGAGGTTGAATCTTATAGAGGGAAGCTCGGACAGTCGGCAATAACCCTGCTGGCAGTATTACAGGCGGAGGAGCGCCTGCAGGAGCTCATGGAAAAAGTTTATGTTTATGCCCGCATGCGCCGGGATGAGGAAAACAGCAATCCTGTCTATCAAGCGTTGACGGACCGGGCCGACAGTCTGAACACCAGCGTGGAAGCAACGCTTTCCTTTATCGTGCCTGAGATACTGGCTATCCCCGCAGACATCCTGCAGCGCTTCCGGCAGGAAGAAAGTGCCCTGGCGCGCTATCATTTTGCCCTGGATGAAATTCTCCGGTTCGCGCCGCATGTCCTGTCCGCGGCGGAGGAACAGATCATTGCCCAGGCGGGAGATGTGATCCAGGCGCCTGCCAATATTTTTAAAATGATTAACAACGCCGATCTCACTTTCCCTTCCATCCATGACGAAGAAGGGAAAGAAGTGGAAGTCACCCACGGACGTTATCTTCAGCTAATGGAAAGCGGAGACCGCCGGGTCCGGCAGGAAGCCTTTGCAGCCCTTTACTGTTCTTACCGGAAATTAAAAAACACCCTGGCTGCCACGATCAGCAACAGTGTGAAAAAAGACGTGTTTTATACCAGGGTGCGGAAATATCCTACCACCATGGAAGCAGCCCTCTTTTCCGACAACATCCCGCCGGCCGTATACGATAACCTTATTGCCACGGTGCGGCACAACCTGGGTTCCATGTACCGCTACGTGGCTTTACGGAAAAAGCTGCTCGGGCTGGCCGAGTTGCATATGTATGACCTGTATGCTCCGATGGTGAAGGATGTGTCATGGGAAATCCCATACGGGGAAGCTGTGGCGCTGGTCCGGAAAGGACTGGCCCCGTTGGGCGATTCTTACGGGGAAACCATGGCCCGCGGGCTGACTGCGGGGTGGGTGGATGTTTATGAGAGCAAAGCTAAAACCAGCGGCGCTTATTCCTGGGGACCTTATGGGGTGCACCCTTATGTGTTGCTGAACTACCAGGATAATCTCAACAGTGTTTTCACGCTGGCGCACGAGCTGGGGCACGCCATGCATTCCTATTATTCATACCGGGAACAGCCGTACGTCTATGCTCACTACAAGATTTTTACGGCGGAAGTGGCTTCTACGGTTAATGAGTCTCTGCTGATGGCTCACCTGCTTAATATTGAAACCGACCGGAATAAAAAGTTGTACTTGCTGAACCATTATTTGGAGGAATTCCGGGGTACGGTTTTCAGACAGACCATGTTCGCTGAATTTGAAAAAATTATCCACGAAAAAGTTGAAGCCGGAGAAGCCCTGACCCCCGCTCTTCTAAGTGAAATATACCGCCAGTTGAATGTCGACTACTACGGACCCGGTATTGTTGTCGATGAGGACATAGACCTGGAATGGGCCCGCATTCCTCATTTTTATTCGGCTTTTTACGTGTACAAATACGCCACGGGCTTCTCCGCCGCTACTTCGATAGCGCAGCAAATCATTGAAAAAGGAGAGCCAGCGGTTTCCCGTTATTTGAATTTCCTGAAAATGGGCGGTTCTGGTCACCCGCTTGATTTATTAAAAACCGCCGGGGTGGATATGACCACGCCTCAACCGGTGCAGGACGGGCTCGATTTATTCACCAAACTTGTGGAACAGATGGAAACAATGACATCTTAGAATTTATTTAATTATTTATGGAAGGCATTTTTATATGGCTGGTATAACCCAATCTGAATTAATAAAAATTCAACGGTTGGTCGGCCCGGTTGAACAGGGACAGCTTATTCATGTGGATTGTTTCGCCGGTGAGAAGGTAGGTGTGTTTATGCCGGTGACCGGGCCTTGCTATTACGCAATTTCGCCCCGGCATAAACATCCTTCTTATATGTTCACCCTTGCTATTAATGACCGGACTGCTCTAAAGATTGGTGAAGATATTATTCAGTCTCCGCCCAGCATCCAGGCTTTTATTTGATGAGTTTTTATCGCGACAGATTATCTGTCGCTTTTTTGTTATCGGTAATTGGCCGTCTCAAGCCCTGCTGAACAATTGAAGTTTACCAATAGTAGAAAATTATACTAAAAACGTTAATTATTTTTAATATTTACATTGCTAAAGTTATATTATAATTTATTAAATTTAGTTGAAATGGTAAATAATAGGCAGAAAAGCCACTAATTTAAGGGAGATAAGTTGGGCTTGAAAGGACTTTTGACATCTTTGGGCAGGCTGGATCGAGTGATTGAGAAAGCAATAGTCCTGGCAGAGGCAGCCTATGGAACCCAGGCGGCTGCCGACCCCTTTCGCGGACTCCATATCAGCCCGGACGAAGCAAGGCGCTTGCTTGACCGTGAGCCCGGCGCGCCGCTGCTTTGGTCCGGGGATGAATGTGTCAAGGATTCTCAACACCAATCATATGTAGAAGGTTCCCGCATTGCATGGCTGAAAGACGCCTTTGGGCTTTCCCACTTTGACATGGATATTATCATTATCGCCCTTGCCCCCGAGCTCGACACGCGGTACGAGCGTCTTTATGCCTACCTTCAGGATCATGTGGCACACCGGAGAGCCAGTGTCGGTTTAGCGCTCAACCTGCTGTGTTCAACGGTCGAGGAGAAAATTGAGAAACGCGCTCACTTTGCACCGGATTCTCCTCTGGTCGGTAAAAATCTGATTCACCTGATAGCGGAACCCAATAATCCCCAGCCATCTCTCCTGTCACATTACCTCATGCTTGATGAACAAGTCACAAATATGATTTTCTTCCAGGAAGGATTGGATTCACGGTTATCTCCTTTTTGCGAATTTACATATCCGTCTATCGGGATGGGGAGTGTGCCATTGGAAGTCGAATCGAGACGCGCTTTGCTTTCTCTTACGGCCCATGCCCGCCGGAAGCGGCAGCAATTACACCTCTATTTCCAGGGGCCCCGTGGTGCGGGCAAAAGGATGGCCGCGGCAGCGCTGGCCTTTGAGACAAGCATGCCCATATTGGTCGCCGACCTCTCCACAGTGTACAGGGAGCCCGGCTTCGCGAATTTGCTCAAGATACTGCTTCGCGAAGCTTGGTTCAAGGATGCCATACTCTGCCTGGATGAAACGGACGCATTATTCAGCGATGAAAACGCGGCGCCCTGCAGGCTGTTGCTTAAGGCGCTGGCAGAAGACAGCGGCATTACCGTGTTGATGGGAACAAAACCGTGGGTATGGCACGGATTCGGGCCGGGAGGGGTGGTAACAGTGCCTTTCACCACCTCTGATTACGGTTGCCGGCGCAGTTGCTGGAACGAAAGTCTCAGGGCGGAAAATATTTCGCTGGATGAGAGTGAACTTGATGCCCTCGCCAGCCGCTTCAGGTTGACGCGGCATCAGATCGCGTCCGCGGTAAAATCCGCCAAGAAGTGTGCCTGTTGGAATGCCGCCACGGCGACCGGCGATGGCAGGGACGGTATCAACGACAAGCCGGCCATGAAGGATATTTTCACCGCGGCGCGTGCCCAGTCCGGATACGAGCTGGCGGCGCTGACTCGAAAGGTTGACGTCAGGTGCACCTGGAACGATATCGTGCTGCCGCAGGAAGCCATGACCCAATTGCGCGAGATTTGCCGGCGGGTCATATACCGCCACCGTGTGCTGGGAGAGTGGGACTTCGACTCGAAACTATCGCTGGGTAAAGGAGTAAACGCCCTGTTTTCAGGACCGTCCGGCACCGGCAAAACCATGGCCGCCGAGATCATCGCCAACGAGCTTGGACTCGACCTTTACAAGATCGACTTGTCCGGCGTGGTAAGCAAATATATCGGAGAGACGGAAAAAAATCTTGACCGGATCTTCACCGCTGCGGAAAGCGCCAACGCAATACTCTTTTTTGACGAGGCCGACGCGCTGTTCGGCAAACGCTCCGAAGTGCGGGACGCCCATGACCGCTACGCGAATATCGAAATATCGTATCTGCTGCAAAAGATGGAGCAATACGAGGGCGTAACCATACTGGCCACCAACCTGCGCCAGAACCTGGACGACGCCTTTATGCGGCGGATGGCTTTTATTATTCACTTCCCGTTTCCTGACGAAGAAAGCCGCCGGCGCATCTGGGCCGGCATCTGGCCCAAAGCAGTGCCACTGGCGGCAGATGTTGAACTGGAGTTTCTGGCACGGCAATTCAAGTTGAGCGGCGGGAATATCAAGAATATCGCCCTCGCGGCATCCTTTCTGGCTGCCGCCGACGGCGGCGAGGTAGCCATGGAATGCCTTATCCGGGCAACGAAGCACGAGTACCAGAAAATGGGCAAGACTTTATCCGAGACCGAACTCTATGGCGAGATGAAAACACCGCAAATTCGCGGTAACGGGAGTTAGTTGCAATGGCGGGACCTGTTTCCAGGAAATCCGAAAAAGATAAAAGCGCCGGTAAGGTCCAGGGATACGTGCCGGAGAGGGACAACCGTGCCGGATCATTCGATCCGTACGCAGATATTATGGACCTGCAGCATATGGCTGGCAATCAGGCAGTTAGCCGGTTACTGCAGTCCGGTACGAATATTGCGCCGCCTATTTTACATGAAGTTTTGCTTTCGTCCGGCCGGCCGCTTGACCCAATCACCCTGGCTGATATGGAAGAGCGCTTCGGGCATGATTTCAGCCAGGTGCGGGTGCACACGGATGCCCGGGCGGCTAGGTCGGCGCGTTCGGCTAGTGCCCGGGCTTACACCATCGGGAAGGATTTAGTCTTCGGCGCCGGGCAGTACGCGCCGGCCACAACCGCCGGAAAGCGGCTTCTAGCCCATGAGTTGACACATGTGGTGCAGCAATCAGGTTCTGGAGTATGGAGTGGACCGGCGCCTGGCAGAGACTCTGAAGCAGAACAGGAGGCTTGCCGGGCAGCTGATGCTACCGGCCCGGTCCAGGTCCAGATGCGCAGCCCAATAGGGCTTGCGCGTGACGTTTCGGAGCTGCCGCTTGAGAAGAGCCCAGACGGAAGAGCATTGGAATCGCTTTCGGATGAAGAACTGGTTTTCAGTTTTAAAAATATTGGCTTTTGGCTGAGGCGTCACTCGGTGGTCGAACTGGCTTATGCCGTCCAACAGGACAATTTCAAGCGACTGGGTATTGAAATCCTTCGCAGGATCGTGCAAAGGGACCTGCGAAACAATCTCGGCAAGCCGCCTAAAATTGATATAAATGCTGCAATGGAAGAGATTGAAAGGCAAAAAAAGACCTTGGTTATGGGTGAGTTTCATGGCCATTTTTACCAAATGACGGAATTTGAGGCAGCCACTTTCAAGGCAAACATTATTAAATCTGAACAAATGGAATTGTTGCGGACAATAGCCTCAAGTCCGGCGGCTTCGATTGCCTCTGTTTTTTACAGTGATCCGAGAGTGATTAATCTATTTGCTAACCTTGAGGGGATTCTGTTCGCGGCTGGAGGAGGAAAGAATCAGGGCCGTTCCACTAACCGGGATTTAATGAACTTGAAAGATCTCCCAACTACCATTCCTGTACTTGAACTGCCGCCGAAAGCTGTAGAGCGTTCAGTCATCCGCGAGGTGCCGGTACGTTCAACTGAAACAGAGGCGGGGGGCGGCAAGCTTGACGGCAGGACCCCGGTCCCCGGCCGCAGTGAAGTGTCTCCGATTACAGTGGTAGTTGAGGATACGCCGGTATCCCGGCCGGTCGGATCAAGTTCTAAAATGCCGGACACGCCGAATTCTTCCGGAGTTGCCCCAAAAGCTACGGCCGGCAGTGGCTATCACCCCCGGCCCGGCGAACGAACTGAGATCAAACAAGAATGGAAGAAAAGAAAGGGGGCGGAACGATGGGCTAAGAGTGTGGAGAAAGCGTTTGAAGGTGACATCGTTGAAAAAGCCTCTGTGCCCAGGGTCACCGGAGGCAAATCCGAACCCCGGATTGAGGGCAAGCGGGTGCCGGGCAAGCCCAAACCAAAACTGGATATTGATAAGGTGCCTGTACTTCCGGGAGAAAATCAGCGACAAGCTGTAGCCCGGATTCGGGCGGTGATCGGGAAAAAAATATCCGACCATCCCCGTCTGGAAAAGCTATGGAATGACGCAAAGGCAGAGATCCTCAAGAAAGAGACCCTCACCGAGAACAATTACGAGGAGCTATATAATCGTACGCGCGAAGCGTTCTACCGGCGTATACGTAAAGATCCTGCGGCCAAGAAAATTTTTAGTGATGCCGGGTTTAGCCTGCCCGAGGGTAAACAAACTGCTCCGGTGCTTTCGGGGGTTGGCTCGGGAATACCGGTTGAAGAAACACGCATCAGTCTCGATCACGTGCAAGAAAAAGCCCAGGGCGACAACTGGAAAAAAGCGCTGGATGCCGATAATCTGCGATTTGAGTTTGCGCGCCCCAATACGGAACGAGAGGTTAAACAAATGCGCCACCCGGAATTACGTTGAACTGAGATGCCGCCAACCAGGGGAAAAGAGGGCAATACTTTATGATCCATTACTTTAGCCTGCTTCTGCGTAAGCTGTTCGAGAAAAACCAAAACCTCGGGCTGCAGGCCGGCCAGATTGGCTTCGAGCCGCCTGACGAAAACTGGCGCAAGTATGTGGGCGGTTTGCAACAACGAGCGGTCAATATTTACTTGGCAGATTTGCGGGAAAACCACGGCATGCGTTTGAATGAGGGGTTGCGCCAGGTCCGGAACGGGGTTGTCAGCCAAATGCCGGCGCCGCGGTGGCTGGATTGTCATTATCTAATTACGGCCTGGGATCCTGTCGCTCCGGACATAGCCCACGGGGTGGAACCGGCGCTGACGGAGCACGCCATTTTGTCGGCGGTGTCGGCCCTGTTGATGGACCTGGAGACGGAGTCGCTGACGCCGCGCCAGATTTACGCTCCGGACCCGTTGCCCGTTGACTTTCCCCAGGTATTGGCTGACGCCGCGCTGCCGGTTATCGTCCTGCCGGGAGAAGGCTTCCCCAAATTGGCCGAATTCTGGGGCACCATGGGCGCCGGGTATCGCTGGAAGCCGGCTGTTTACCTGATAGCGACGCTGCCGGTAATAAGGCCGGAGGGTCCCGTCGGTCCACCGGTCACGACCCTGATCACGAACTATGGGCAAAAGATTGGCGAAAAGATCGAAACTCATATTCAGACAGTCCCATAGATGTTCGCGCCGGTTCCCGGGGGACCGGTGTCATCAAGCATGACGCGAGTATTATGACGTGAGTACCTAACTAGTCAATGTCACATTCGGCCGGGGGGAGATATTAGGCCGGGAAAAGGAGGAGATTTAATGAGCTACAACGTAGGGTTGAACATCGTTGAAACAGATGGCCGGGCAACGCCCAGCATTCAACCGGCCCAGACGTCGGTCGCCGCTTTCATGATCCTCTCCGAACGCGGGGTGCCTGGAGAAGTGTATCAAGTGGTCAATTGGAGCCAGTTCAAGGAACATTTCGGCTCATACAAAGCGGGAGCCAACGGCGCCTATGGGCAGTGCTTTCCCACAACCCCACATTAAGCCGCAGCTTTCGTTGCCCCATTCGAGTGCGGCGCGGCAGACAGACGACTTGTCTGTACCGGCAACAGACAGGCGAACCGAGCCAGGCGCGGGAGTGAAGGACGGGCCGCCGCTGGTTTCCGTCCGCTCGTATGGCTCAATGCCGCTGTGCCTTGCGAAGATGGCCCCGTTAGGGGGACCTCCAGGTTTTTTCATGGGTCTTGCACCCGGGTTTTTTCCGGTGGCTTATAACCGGATCATGGCATGCGTAGCGCCTGGACACAGGGCAAAATATGCAGATCTCTTGTCCCGAAGCTTGCCGGAAGCGGTCGACACTCCGGCAATGCCGCCGTTGCTGCCATTACCTGAACATAAGCTGCATGGCGGCCGTGAGACAGTTGCTCCTGGTCTCATGCACTTGCCTGGGCTAAGCCTGGTGCTGGAAACAATCAGGCATACGATGAAGCGCGAGGTGGCCGCGGCCATAAGGCAGCGGGAAGAGGAGCATCAATCACTCGCGTCTAACCGAACCAGTGGATTTGATACAACGACGGCAGAGAATCTTGTGAGCGACAATCTTGTGCGGCTGTTCATGCAGAAAATGCGCAAGCTGGCCGAGGAGGAACGCTTCAGACTGGGCCTGCTGCGCTGAAGAGAGGAGCATGGGGATGGTCGAAAAACAGGTGCTGCGTGGTTTTCTCGCCAATGTAGAGGTTGTCCCGCCATTGATTGTCACATTTCAGTTCAACCCGGAATCCATAAGCGACAACAAGGCTGTAAACTACGCCGAGCGCAATACATGCCTGTGTGAAGATACGCCGGGCAAGGTATACACCGGCGGCGGCGAGCGGACGATCTCATTCGATATAAAATTGCATGGTCTTGAGCAAGGAACAAATATGCTCAACCCGACGCCCGTGGACAACGGCATAGCGACGGAGTTGGCCAAGCTGCGCTCCTTCATGTACCCCAAGGCCGACGCCTGGGCAACGATAGGCAGCGGCGAGGAAGGCAAGCGGATCAGCTCGCCGCCTACCTGCGTTTTCGGTTTCGGAACAAAAATTCTGGAATGTGTCGTAACCGGCATGAGCATCACCGAAACGCAGTTTAACAGTGCCCTTGCCCCGGTAAGGGCGGAGGCGAAGATCACGCTTTCGGTCATCGAGGAAAAGGACAATAAGCTTTATACCCTGGACAAGGCGCACCGAAACGCTCTGTCCGCTCTTGGAATCCAAAATATAAAACCGTTTTAGAAGAGGTAACTATGCCTGTCTCCATTTATTCAAGGTACTACGGACTGGATACGGTCAAAAAAAATGGATGGGTGAGTTTGGCTCAGCGTCCCGCCGCCCCCTCCGAGGCTTACCCGGACAGTATTATTCATACGGTAGTGGGGAATGAAACTTTGGACCAACTGGCGGCGCATTACTATGGGCGCGAGGATCTGTGGTGGCGCATTGCCGATGCCAATCCACTCAGGTTTCCCCTGGACTGGCAAGCCGGCGACACCCTCGTTATCCCGCCCATCCGGGTAGCCACGCGCACGCCGCGGAGGTGAAGGTGAAAAACGACCTGTATTATCGAATATCCATCAAGGCCGGCAGCGCGTCCTACGATTTGTCCAATGACCTGTCTTCCCTGACGGTTGAAGAAGGGAGTGCCGGGCCGGACAAGCTCACGATAGAGATGACCGATCCTTTCAAAGTATACAGCCATGCCCTGCAGGAAGGGATGCAGGTCGAGACGGACCTGGGAACGGTCAGCGATCATTCGGTCATCTTCCGCGGCCGGATTTCCAAGGTTGAAGGGAGCTTCCCCCGGCATGGCGTGCCGAAGCTCAGGCTCCTGGCCTTTGATAGGAGCATGAACATGGGAATGCGGAAAAGAAACCGTGTCTGGACCGATACTACGCTGGAAAAAATCGTGAAGGATATTGCGGGAGCATATTTCGACACCGGCAATATTAGAGTCGATTTAAAGGGGAACTCGAATTTCTCGGGCAACGGCATCCGCCAGCAGGATGAAACCGACCTGGCATTCCTACTCAGGCTTGCGGCAGCATATGGCTGTGAGATGTTTGTGGTGAGCGGTGAACAAAAGGATGAGCTCTATTTTAAGGCGTCGTACAAGATCATGAAATCAGATCCGGAAGTGACACTTTATCACGGAAGAGCCGGTGTCGCCAACTGCCTGCTCACTTTTGAGGCGACCGTCGATGCGGCCAAGATCCAGCTTCCGCGCGTTTTTGCCGGCACCGATTTTGACACCGGGCAGTGTATTCAGCAGGTGACGGCGCCGGTTGAGGATGTGGGAGCCACTGCAGACCTTTTCACGGACGAGAACCTGACTCAGTTCTACAGCCGCTACCCGGCCAGGGCTTTGTCGATAAAGAACCTGCTGTCGGCCGCGAGTATCGTTCAGCAGCGGCTGCGGGACGAACTTGGGAGCGTGGAGCGTGAGATTACGCCGGGCTTCACCACGCAGGATGAATTGAACAAGCGGGCCGATAATCAGTTCAGCACCAGCATCCGCGGCATGCGCGCAAGTGGGAGCGCTTCCGGCAACCACCGCATCCATGCCCAGTCCACCATCAAAATTGCCAATGTGGGCGGCCGTTTTTCCGGGACATGGTATTTGTCTCAGGTGCGGCATGTGTTGAATAAGGAAGGCTATCAGACCGAGTTTCAATGCCAACGGTAAGAGGAGATTATGTTCGAAACAGAAGAAAGCAGAATAGAAAACAGTACAAAGAAATATTTCGGCAAGTATCCGGGAGTGGTGTTGAGTAACGATCCTCCCCAGAACGGCCCCCACCGGGGCGAGCTCCTGGTCGAGGTGCACGGCATCCTGGAAGAGACGCCGGACGGCAAGAGCCAGCGCCCCATCCAGGTTATGGCTAAACCGTGCTTTCCGCCGAGCTTTTTCTTCATCCCCGAAGAGAAAGACAATGTATGGGTGGAATTTGGCGCCGGCGACATCAATAACCCCATCTGGACCGGGGTCTGGTATCCGCAGGGAAAGACACCCAACACCGCGGACGCCCAGGCGCCGGCAAAGTTTCAAAAGATCATCCGTACTGCTTCCGGGCAAGTAATTCAACTGGATGACAGCGATAAAAATGAGAAATTGGTTATCCGCGATGAAAAAAACAACAGCACGGTAACCCTGGATGCAAATGGAATTACGGTCGAGTGTGCAGACAAGACTGTCAGCATCACCTGCAAAAATATGGAAATCCGCGGCGATGTGAATATCGACGGCAAGGTGCATATTACAGGCAATACGGACGTTGATAATGTTCTAACAGTGGGCACGGGCCCGAAGACGACCATAAAGTCCAACGAGATTACCGGAGGTTGAAGATGGGTGACCTTAAACTGTCCGGGCTGCTGAACCTGGCGGGTAATTTAAAGCTGACCGGGCGCGATGGCGGCAAGGTGAAGGTGAATGAAATCGAGGTTGTTGTTGAGACGCAAAAAGGCCAAGCGGGAGCGTCGCATGGCCAGGCCCCTGCTCCGGTGCCTATTCCGCCTCCACCCGGCTCACCTACGGACCCGGGGCTGGATGTCTGGGTATTCAAGTCCTTCAACCCGACAGTTAAAGCCAACGGGAAAAATATTGTCACACAAGGCATATGCGCTCAGGGCAATCCCGGAACTGCGACTTGGCCCGGTATGGTACAGACAAGCATTATGAATTCTACTGTTACTATTAACCGGATTTTTATCAATTTGCTCGGCGACATGTGTATCATTCTTCCCACCGGCGCGCCTGTCCCGATAAAAGTGAGCGGGCAGTAAAAGAACCATTGTATGGAGGAGATATGTCGGCAATTTCTTTAAATATACTTGAACCCGCCAGTGACACAGGTTACTTCGGTTCTCCGGCGGTTACCTTGCGAGGGGCTGTGATTGAGCCTCCCAAGGAATTGGAGAACGTGATCCTGTATTACCGGTGGTATTCCAGCATTAATATTGAAGCGAGATTAGACCACTACGCAATCAACGAAACAGCCTTAACGGACCCCGGGACCCCGTTTTCAACGTTACTCGGAGTAGGTTCCCATATAATAACGTTTGCTGTTAGCGACCGCCCGGGTCAAACAGCGGCGGAAATGGAAGCAATGCGGCATGGAGGTGTCACCGGCGGCTTCGCAGGGGATGCCAGATGTGTGATTCATGTTTTCAAAGCCAAGATAATAGCGCCGGTTGAGAACTCAATCCTTCATAAGAATAATGAGACCTTGATAGCGGAGGCTCCACTTATCTGGGGTAGGGTCAAACCGGGCACAGACCCGGTTCAGTTTGAAATGAATGCGGAATACGACAAAGTCGACCGCTTAAAATATCGCTGGGAGTTCGTTCCAATAGGTTTATCTGATGGGCGGCAGACCGTCAATTTCGTCCCAGCCAAGAATGAGTATATTTTCGAAGAATATGTTTTAGACCAGAACTCGAAGTTGATGGTCATACGTTATACCGGGCCTTTGCCTGACAACCTGAATGGCGATTACCAGATGATCCTGCACGTTGAGGATCGGGAGAATAAACTTGGAGGGCATCAGGCCACGATCACCAATTGTACGGTTATCTAACGGGGGCATGATAAATGAGCGAAGATATTTGCGGCTTTTCTTTTCCTTTCCGCATCGACTCGTCGGGCCGGGTGGCCCAGACCAGCGGGCCGGAAAAACTGAAGGAAAATATCAAGCACATTCTGTTGACCGGCATTGGCGAGCGGGTGATGCGCCGCGACTACGGCGGCGGCCTGCGCCAGCTTGTCCATGATCCCAACAACGACGCGCTACGGGCGATCGTGCAGCACCAGATTGCCAAATCAATTGGACAGTGGGAGCCGAGGGTGCAGGTACAGGGTGTGACGGTCACGCAGAAGGATGGAATGTTCTCCATAGAAATCCTTTATGTAATCGGCCATACACAACAGCTGCAGAGTCTATCGGTGCCCATCGGGCTGGGAGGTATCTGAGCATGAATAAACTTAACGGGCAGAACGGAAACGACACAACTAACCGTCCTAATATTAATTATATGGACAAGGACTTTGATTCACTGCGCGAAGCGCTGCTGGCGCTGGCCGCGCAAAAGCTGCCGGGCTGGACGGACCATTCGGCCAACGATCCGGGCGTTGTGCTGCTGGATCTGTTTGCCTACATGGGCGATTTAATCCTCTACTACCAGGACCGGATTGCCAACGAGAGCTTTCTGGATACCGCCGTGGAAAGGCGCAGCGTGATCAACCTGCTGCGTCTGATCGGGTGCGAGCTGCGCCCTCCGCAAGCAGCCTCTGTTGATTTGACTCTGCTTTTCAAACCAGATATTAAACCGGACACCGGAACGGTTACCATTGATACCAAAGCTGAGTTCAAGACCACAACCGGTGCCGCCGGAGGTGAGTCGGTCAGTTTCCGGTATGTGCGGCAGCCCTTGACCATAGACCTCGCATCGCTCCCCCAAAAGCAGCATACCGACGGCAAAACGTACCGCTTTTACGACAGTTTGCCGGTGATTCAGACGGATGCTGTCATAGAAATGGGAGAAAGAGAAATCGTGGGTTCCTCTGACTATAGTGCCGGTCAGCGTTTCAGACTTGCGAGAACGCCCCTTATGGTCGATTCATTGGAAGTTTATGTGGACGGGGAAAAGTGGGAGCGCCGGGAAACGCTCTTTTACAGCGACTCCGCCGGCAAGCATTACGTTGTGCGCCGCGACGAGTCGGATGTGGCTTGGATAGAGTTCGGCGACGGCAAATTTGGCAGTATTCCGCGTAAAGGGACAAACAATATTACTGCCACCTACCGGGTCGGCGGCGGGGTCAAGGGGAACGTCCCGGAAAATTCCATTTTCAAGGTAAGTAATATAGGAGACCCTGGTTCCCACCTCCAGTTGGTCTTCAACCCCGATGCCGCGTCCGGCGGGCTTGAGCATGAGGATTGCGCCCAGGCAGTTCTGCGGGGGCCTCAACTGTTTCGCGCCCGCAGCCGGGCGGTGACCGCGGAGGACTATGAGGCGTATGCCAGGGATTTTGGAGTGGCCAAGGTGAGGGCGCGGGCAGCCAACTGGAATACTGTGGAGTTATACGTTGCTCCGGCTGGGGGCGGCAGGCCGAGCGATACCCTCAAAGAAGATTTGCGGCTCTACTTTGAAGACAAGAGAATGCTCACCACCATTGTTAAAGTTGAAGAACCGGTATACGCGGGAGTATTGATTGAAGGAGACTTGTTTGTAAAGTCCCAGTATTTGAGAGATTTCGTCCGGGAAAGTGTCGAAGAGGCCGTGAAAAGCTTGCTTGCGTTTGATAATGTGGATTTTGCCCAGGTATTATACGTTAGCAAGATTTACGAAGTTATTGAAGCGATTGATGGTGTCGAAGGCGTTACCATCTCCAGATTCGAACGGGTCTCGCCTCCCCCGGAGGGATTGGATCCGAAGCCTGTCTGGGGTGTGCTGCGCTTCGATTGGAACGAGATACCGCTTGTGTCCAAGATTGGTTTCACAAGTGTAACGGGAGGCCGGAGTGGACGTTGAACTTCAAGCCAGGGCAAACCTGGGCGGACAGCGGATAGATCTGGACTGGAGCTGGCGGACATCCGGGCAGGAGTCCACACGGTTCAGGCTGCTGCGGCGCGAGCGGAGATATCCTGCCAGTCCAAACGACGGCGTATGTGTGCTTGATATGGGTGTTCCCGTTGATACCGATCCGCATCGAGTCCCACGAACGTATCAGCTTGACGCGGGCATGGCGCCCGGGAGCAGCGGGATTCTTGCCGAGGTGGAAGACCCCGGTAGCGGCGACCTTGCATACTCTTTCTCGGTAGCGGACAGGGGGCTCGCCGAAGAGATTTATTACTACACCCTTTTTGTTGGTGAGGAGCCGTCTGTCAAACCGGTTGCCCGCGCATCCGCGACAGCAAGCGGGTGCTATGGCTTGGCCGAGCAGCTTTACCGGCTCCTGCCCGGGGTGCACCGCGCGTTTGATGAGCCGTTGCCTGCCGACAGGGAGCAGGGAGCACTGCGCAAGTTTCTCGCGGTTTTCGGCGCGGCGCTGGACTATTTGCGGAGCCGGGCCGAGGGCTTGCGTGGTTTGCACGACGTGCTGCAGACACGCGCCGATCTGCTGCCTCACCTGGCCCAGTGGATCGGCTGGGATTTGGACCTGACCCAGGACGAGATCGCGCAGCGCATGGAGATCCTGTTCGCTCCGGAGTTGTACCGGACAGTCGGCACCCTCCCCAATATCCAGGCGCTGGTAAATCGCGTGACCGGGTGGGATTGCCGCATCAAGGAATTCGTTCACAATGTCTGCCTGAGCAATGCGCCTGAAACAATTCATCTGTGGGATATCTGGGAAGTCTCGCGCAACAGTGCGGGCACAGCATGGTTAACGCCCGTGCGGCGCACTGCGGCCGAAAATTATGACGGACGCCCCTGCTGTGTAAGGGACGCCGGCAGCAATACTTGGCTGTTCTGGCATTCCAGGCGAAGCGGCGGGCGCGGCATTTGGTGTCAAAGCCTTGATGTCCCCGGCGCCGCTCCGTGCCGGATAGAACTATGCGCGCCGGACGATGCCGGCAGCCTCCTGCTAAACGCCGGAGCACCGTCGGTTATCTTGGCCGGCAAGGATCTGTGGCTGTTTTGTGAATCCGGCCAGGCGGGGAAACGCGAGGTCTGGTGTGCGGCGAACCTGTCCCCCGGTTCCCTTGGTAAGGAATTATCCGACAAGGCTTCTACATATCCCGCTCAGAACCTGTCATTGCATCCCGCGGATGATGCTAATCCGGCCGCGGTGACATTAGGTGACCAGGTCTGGGTATTCTGGCAGTCGAACCGTCGCGGTCCGACCGACATCTGGGCCAGGGTCCATAAAAACGGCCAATGGGGACCGCCCAAGAGAATTACCACTGCCGGCTTTCGCCATCGGGTTCCCGCCGCCGTTGTCGACAAGAATAATACTCTCTGGCTCTTTTACTGTGAAGATTACCATAGCGAAGAAGGAGTTTCCTGCCGCTTGCGTTGCCGGACTTTCGACGGCCGTGCCTGGACTGAAAAGGAAGATGCCGGCACAAACGGGCCATGCGATGAATCACCTGCCGCGGTTGTCCGGGGGGACAGCATATGGCTGTTCTGGCATACCCGGGACGCTAAAGGCCACTGGCAAATCAGGAGCAAAACTTTCAATGGGACGAAATGGGCAAAAAGCGTCCAGGTCGCTGACCATCCCGCGGCGGACAAGGAGCCGGCGGCCCTGGTGGACTCGAACGGGAGGGTGCGTGTTTTCTGGCGTTCCCAGCGCCGGGGTTATTTTCGTATTAGCGGACAAGCTCAAGGCAGCGGATATCCTCTTCAGTCGTGTACCGTTGACACGCGCAACGCAGACATGCTGGAACATGTCCACTTACAGAAGGAAGCATTCAAAAATCGGGTGCACTACACTTATGACACACGGGTGCACGATGCCGGCCGGACGGGCATCAATAACGGCGCATGGTGCGCGCGGGATACGGTGGGCGTGTATCTGACCCCGGATATACTGGACGCGGAGCTGATTGTCCAGGGCCAGGAGCTGGTCAGGGGCTTGATCCAGAGATTTCTCCCGCTGCAGACGCGAATCCTGTTTGTCATAGAACCACCGGTTGTTCTCGAGAAAGTTTATACTTATGATTTCCCCGGCGATGAGCCGCAGGCATTCATCGGAGAGCAATATGTCGATATATTGGAGCGCGTTGAGCAATATGACGGGCCGGGTGAAGATTATGTAGATACCTTGCCGGACTGGATCTGGATGTGTGTCTGGAGTGAGTCCAGTCGTGAGCACCGAACAGTGGATTTTAAAGTTGACCCGATTATCACACGATACCGGACCTGGCAAGCGGGCTTAAAAAGTGGAGGTTAAGACATGGAAAACATTGGAGGAACACTGCGCGGTATGTATCGCGACACCCTGTTCAACGTGGAAAACAAGTTGGTTTTTGACAGTGGATGGATATCCAATACCATTGTCGACAATGGCCGCATCCTGCTGGCCGCCTTTATGAAAGGGGAGCAGAATATAGGTGGGATCAACTGGATGATGGTGGGTAAGGGATTAGAGGTATGGGGCAGCAGCCCGGAGCAGCCAACAACTTCATTAACTAATCTTGAGAACCCGTATCAAAATAAAGTTAAGATTAACCCGGTAAAAGATATCTCCTATCTGGATGACGAAAACAATAAAACCAACCTGCCCACACGGAAGCTGGAGGTGCGGGCTGTCCTGGGGCAGGATTTTCCGGAAAAAGACAAGACAAGTGATTTGCGCGAATTTGGGCTTTTTAGCAAGGATCTGCGCATGATCAATTGTGTGCGGCATCCGTTGATACAGAAGGCTGCCTCGGAAACATTGATCAGGGTGGTGCGGCTGTTTTTCTAGTTACGCGGATAAGGCTCTGTGTTTACTAAATGGGTGGAAACTTAAATGCACAGTAGGCGAGGAGGAAGAATATGGGCAATTTCTCGAGAGATACGTTTAAACTGACCAACACTATATACCAACAGATCACCGGAGAAGCGGTCAAGAACCCAATGCATTATGTTGGCGTCAGGCTTCAGCAGGGCGTGCCGCTGGTTGATGCCGATTGGAATGAACTGGAGGACATCAGGAAGTATGAACAGCGGGCTTTCCTCAAGTGGCTTGTCGGTGACGGCGTGCCACAAGGGAATGATGGGTTTTGCATCAAAGATCCTAAAGCTAATGACTTTACAATCAATAATGGGGTTTGTTTCGTAAATGGTTGGGCAGTAATCAATATTGTTAAAACACAATATACAAAGCAAGATCTATATAATAATGATAAACTGGCTGATAAACGGGGCGTTGATCCACTGCCTGCTTTAAATATGGGACCTGGCCAATATACAGTATATCTTGATGTGTGGGAAAGGGAGGTTGGCAATAAGGAAGACGACAGGATTGTCAATGACGCTATCGGCATAGAAACATGTGTACGCATTAAGCGGGAATGGGTTGTGCGAGTGGAGCAAGGGGATCAAACTCCTTCCGCGAAACCAGATCATGTACATTATAAGCTTGCTGTTTTAACAGTATCATCAGTAGGATCTGTTACCGTTACCGATCTTCGTCGTACCGGCTTGGTGATATTGTCAGAAGAAATCACCATTAAAAACGGCAAAGTCGGCATAGGTACAACAACGCCAGACAAGTTACCTTTGTGCATTTTGTCATCTGATGATCTTTGGGGTTCGGGAATATCGCTTGATAACAGACTGGCGGCAGGCGGGAAAAGGTATTGTATTACCTCAAACCGCGGCAGGCTTTCAATATCAGATATGGATAACACCGTGGATCGATTGGTCATAGATCGTAACGGCAAAGTCGGCATTGGGACGACGACGCCAGAATGTAAGTTGGAAATAAATATAGAGTCCAAAGACCAACCCGCTCTGCGTCTGACTGGTGCCGGACCAGGCTGGGGTGCCGCTTTAGAGTTAAACGATACGTCAACGGCAGGGAAAAAGTATGATATTTTTAGTAGAGGCGGATATCTATTTATAGAGGATAACGTGGCGAATAGATTGGTCATAGATGATAACGGCAATATCGGCATTGGAGTGGTAAACCCACAAGCTAAATTCCATATTACCGGGGGAGACCTGAGATGGGGAAACAACAGCTGTTTAAGAGAAGATCAAGGTGGAAGCATCGAACTAGGGGGGGACCGTTCGACTCCTGGAAAAGGAACGCCGTATATTGATTTTCATCATTCAGGACTGACTCAAGATTTTAATACAAGAATAATTAATGACGCCGACGGAAGACTGTCAGTGATAGCTCCTGTGTTCTATATTTCCGGCAATGTCGGCATTGGGACGTATCCGCAGGGGGCTCTACATGTGAGTGTTACCAATGATACTCCATTCATGATAGAGGGGGCTACCTACGTAGGTGCTCTAGACCATTCCCCGAACCAATCCCTTATATTTCTGAATGCAGGTCCTAGTGGTGTCGTGTTTGGCTATAAAGATGGCAATGGAAAAAAATACAAAGCTGTTATACCAGTTACAGCTTTGTAGAGAAATAACATAAGACCACAACTTGGGTAACGTTTAAAAGAAACTCAAGTCTGAAACTTTAGTTGTGAACAAATTAGATGAACTGGTTTTATTAAAGAAAATATTTTGGGGGGGATTTCATGAGAGAACAATTAGAGCAGCGTCTCAAGGAACTCAAAGCCGAATTCGAATCAGGTCAGAAAATGCTTGCCGACTTGGAGTCACGTCAGACGAATATGAGGACTGTTCTCCAGCGTATCAGCGGAGCCATTCAGGTCCTGGAAGAAGAATTGGCAAAAGCAGGTTATTCAGTTGAAGAGTAGATTGTCAAGGGGGATTGTCAAGGGATTGTGATTATCATGTGATAATGTCACCTTGTTAATTATCGTGATAATATGTCACCTATGAAAGGCAAGGTACTTTATCTCATGTCACAA
>JGI12104J13512_1000500_pt1 | contig 35043 bp, 26 predicted proteins | sample TerdegcTABiofilm_FD_13512 | JGI IMG/M metagenome (IMG submission 13512)
CCCGCCGTAACATATGAAAGACAAATAACCATCGGCCGGATGTGGCTGCTGCACAAGAAAAGAAAACGGCTGCTGGGTGATTTAATCGCGGCGGATCAAAGGCTGATGGCGGCAGTAATAAAAGGCGTCACGCAAATACCAGGGAGGAATAATAATGGCGACTTCCAGAAAAGACATTGAGGCCGCGCTTTGGCGAGGTGCGAATACATTCAGGGGAGCTATCGACGCGGCCAACTACAAAGATTACATTCTGCCGATGCTTTTTGTTAAGTACCTGAGCGACACCTACCTGGAAAACGTCGCGGAATTAACAAAAAAATACGAGAATCCGGTGCGGCTGGAAAGAGCGATAAGCAGGCTTCCCTTTGTCATCAGGGAAGAACAAAGCTTTTCCTGGCTTTATGGCAAAAGATATAAAGATAATCTGGGGGAGCTTATTAATACGGCTTTGCGCGGCATAGAAGACGACAATCCTGCCCTGTTCAAGGGAATATTCAGGAACATTGACTTTAACAGTGAAGCCATGCTGGGCAATCAAAGGCAAAGAAACACCCGCTTGCGGGAGTTGCTGGAAGATTTCGAGTCCCTTGACTTAAGCCCTTCTTCCATCAGGCCGGAGGAAGGCAAGGTAGTCTCCGACACAATAGGCGAAGCATTCGAATACATGATCGGCGAGTTTGCCAGCCAAGCCGGCAAAAAAGCCGGTTCTTTCTTTACGCCCTCCGAAGTGTCGGAGCTGATGGCGCGCATCGTCGACCCCAAAATAAGCGACACCATCTACGACCCCACCTGCGGTTCCGGCTCCCTATTGATTAAAACCGGAAAAACAGCCAAGGAAAAGGAAAACGGTTTAATCAAAAGCCTTTCATTATACGGGCAGGAAATGAACGGTTCCTCCTGGTCGATGGCCAAAATGAACATGTTTCTCCATCAGATCCTGGACGCCAGGATCCTCTGGGGCGATACCCTGGCCAACCCCCTGCACCTGGACCCGGAAGGCAATCTCATGCAGTTCGACGTCATCGTGGCCAACATGCCCTTTTCCCAGGATAAGTGGGCGGCTGGTTTTAACACCGGCGGCGAGGTGACCGGCAGAGGCAAAGAGTTCAAAATGGAAGCCTCGCTTGACCGGTACCACCGCTTTGACTGGGGGGTGCCTCCCGCCAGCAAGGGCGACTGGGCGTTTTTGCTGCATATGATCGCCAGCCTCAAGAGCGGCGGCAGGATTGCCGCCGTCGCTCCGCACGGTGTTTTGTTCAGGGGCGCGTCGGAGGGCAGGATCAGGCAGGCTGTGATCGAAAGAAACCTGCTGGATGCGGTCATCGGCCTGCCTGCGAATTTGTTCTACGGGACAAGCATTCCGGCCTGTATTTTGGTTTTCAAGAAAAACCGCAATCGTGACGACGTGCTTTTTATTGACGCCTCCGGCAAGGATGAAAACGGAAAACTCCGCTACAGAAAGGACAAGAACCAGAACAAACTCGAAACAAAACATATTGAGGATATTGTAAACGCCTACAAAAACAGGGTGGATATGAAAAAATTTGCCCGCTTGGCCGGCGTTGACGAAATCAGGGCCAACGAATACAACCTGAATATCCCGCGCTATGTCGATACCTTTGAAGAGGAAGCGTTGGTGGATATTGAAGAGGTGAAAAACAATATAGCCGGCATTCAGAAAGAGCTTGCCGAAGTCGAGGCGCGGATGGCCAAGTGTCTGAAGGAGTTGGGATTATGAGTAAGATACAAAAATATAGCGATAAAATCTTTGAGGATATTAAGCACACTAATGAATATGGGGCGGAATACTGGCTGGCGAGAGAGTTGGCGCGGGTACTTGAATATACACAATGGCGTAATTTTGTAAGTGTAATTGAAAAAGCCGTGGAGGCCTGCGTAAATAGTGGTTTTGACATTGATGATCATTTTGCTGACGTCAGCAAAATGATCAATTTGGCAAAGGGCGCCAAACGTGAAATTGAAGATATCGAGCTTTCGCGCTACGCCTGCTATTTAATTGTGCAAAACGCCGATCCAAGAAAGAAAATAGTAGCCTTGGGACAAACCTATTTTGCCGTGCAAACCAGGCGGCAGGAGCTGCAGGACGAATTCAACAAGCTGGATGAAAACGCAAAACGCCTGGCCATTCGGGAGGAAATCCGCGAACACAATAAATCTCTGGCCGAAGCCGCAAAGATGGCCGGGGTTGAAACTCCGCAGGAATACGCGGCATTTCAAAACAAAGGATACCAGGGCCTTTATGGCGGCTTGAGCGTCAAAGAAATACATCGCAGAAAGAGTTTAAAGAAAAGTCAAAAGATACTCGATCACATGGGTAGCACGGAGCTTGCGGCGAATCTGTTCCGTGCGACCCAGACAGATGAAAAAATCAGAAGAGATAAGGTAAAAGGGAAAGAAAGGGCCAACCAAACCCACTTTGTCGTGGGCAAGACAGTTCGGGACACAATTAAAAAACTGGGCGGCACCATGCCCGAAGACCTGCCCACTCCAGGTGAAAGCGTCAGGCAGCTTGAGAAGAAAGAGCTGAAAAAATTAGGGGGCAAAAACGAGATTGTTGAAGAATGAAAGCGCCTAATATGTAAGATTCATTTGCCACAGAGTCCTTGACAGCCGGGTTAAAGGGCATTATTGTTTAAGTGAATATCGACGCGGGCATCGTTTTTAAGACATCCCGCGGGCTTCGATCATAGGAGACAATAATGCAGAAAGAAAGTGAATACTCTGTAGCCAAAGGACCTTACAAAAGCTACCCGGGCGACTGGAAAGTTGTTGAATTAGGTAATTTGCTCAGTAAAGTCGGAAGACCGGTGGAAGTCATTCCTGATCGTGAATACCGGGAAATAGGCATCCGTTCTCACGGTAAGGGACTTTTTTATAAAGAGCCGGTTAAAGGAAGCGACCTGGGGAACAAGTCCGTTTTTTGGGTTGAGGCGAACTGCTTGATTATTAATATTGTTTTTGCGTGGGAGCAGGCTGTCGCAATCACAACCGTCCGGGAAGAAGGAATGATTGCCTCGCACCGGTTCCCGATGTGGCGGTCGAAAGGAAATGCGGATTTAAATTATTTATGGTATGTTTTTTTGACGCCGTTTGGCAGGCGCCTTCTTGAATTGGCCTCGCCGGGCGGAGCGGGGAGAAACAGGACACTCGGGCGGGATGACTTTAATAAAACCTCTGTCTGTATACCGTCAAATATTGAAGAGCAACAAAAAATAGTAAAAATCCTCTCAACCTGGGACAAAGCCATTGAATTAAAAGAAAAGCTTATCGGAGAAAAAAAGCGGCAGAAAAAGTGGCTGATGCAAAACCTGCTGTCAGGTAAAAAGCGCCTTCCAGGTTTCTCTGACGAATGGAAAGAGGTACGGCTGGGGGATTTATTTAGATTTGAAGGCGGGCTTTCTTTTTCAAGAAATGAATTACAAACAGAAAAAGGTGTTTGCTATTTGCATTATGGTGATATTCATAAATCAACCAAGAGTTATATTAATGTCGAAGAAGAGTATTCCCAACTCCCCAAGTTATTAACTGCGATTAGTGACTTAAATACCGATTGCCTATTAAATAATGGAGATATTGTGTTTGTGGATACATCTGAGGATTATGAAGGAATGGGTAAATATATTGTAGTGAAAAAGAAAAATAACATTCCGTTCATAGCGGGGCTGCACACAATAATTGCCCGTCCAGTAAGTGAATCGATCGCTGATGATTTTAAACGATATTGCTTTAGTACTTTTGACGTAAAAAAACAATTTACAGTGTTAGCCAATGGTACTTCTGTGTATGGTATTAATAAAAACAGCATTAAAAAGATATCTTTTCTACTCCCACCACTCCCGGAACAAACCGCCATTGCCGAAGTCCTATCCACTGCAGACCAGGAAATTGACCTGCACGAAAAGCAGCTGGAGGAATTGAAAAAGCAGAAAAAAACTTTAATGCAGTTATTGCTGACAGGTATTATCAGAGTCAATACGCAGGAGGTTTCTTCTTAATGCCCGACCATACCATATTCGAGGAACGCCCGGAGAGTCAGAACCGGGCGATAAAAATTTTAGAAAGATTAGGCTATCAGTACATACCGCGTTCCCAGGCGGAAATCTTGCGGGGGCGTCTTTCCAACGTGCTGTTCCCCGATGTTTTGCGCGAGTTTCTGCACCGGCAGTCTTTTGTGTACCGGGGCAAACGGACGCCTTTTTCCGGCCGGTCGATCGGCAAAGCAATCAGGGATATCGACGCGCCGCTTGTTGCCGGCCTGATGTCCGCGAGCAAGACGATCTACGACCTGCTTGTCTCTGGCAACAGCTATGAGGAGGAGTTGTTCGACGGCGGCCGCCAGTCCTTTGACTTGAAGTTTATCGACTGGGAGCAGCCGGAAAACAATATCTGGCAGGTGACCGACGAATTTTCGGTGGAACGGCCGGACGGCAAGTATGTGCGGCCTGATATCGTGCTGCTTGTCAACGGCATTCCCCTGGTGGTGATCGAGTGCAAGAAATCCGGTGTGGACGTGGAGCGGGGCGTCGCGCAAAACGTGCGCAACTGGCAGCCCGGCTACATTCCCCATTTGTTCAAATTCTCTCAAATCGTCATGGCCATGCACCCCAATATTGTCAAATACGGCACCTGCGGCACGCCTGCCGAGTATTTTAGCGTCTGGCGGGAGAGAGACTACCAGTGGCAGCAGGAAAAATGCCGGAATGTCAGCCCCGACGGACTGGTTAACGAACAGGACAGAGCCATAGTTTCCCTGCTCTCCCGGGAGAGGCTGCTGGAATTGATCCGCTATTTTACCCTGTACGACCAAAATGTGAAGAAAATAGCCCGCTACCAGCAGTTTTTCGGCATTCTCGCGGCTATGAAGCGAATCAAAGGTGAAGACGGCAGGAATACCAGAAACGGGGTGATCTGGCATACGCAGGGCAGCGGCAAGTCTTTGACCATGGTGATGCTGGTTAAAAAAATCCTGTCCGACCCGGAGATAATAAACCCCCGTTTTGTGCTGGTTAATGACCGGATCAATCTGGACAAGCAGCTTAGAGATAATTTTGCCAAAACCCAGCTTAACCCGGTCCGGGCGAAAACAGGCAAAGGCTTGATCGACCTGTTGAATAACAGGGGTGTGACGATCATTACCACCCTGGTGCATAAATTTGACACTGCGGCCAAAAGAAGAATTAAAATTAAAGACGACAATATATTCCTGCTGGTTGACGAGAGCCACCGCAGCCAGTACGGCCAGCTGCACAACATGATGATTGACGTGCTGCCCAACGCGATCAAGCTGGGATTTACCGGCACGCCGCTGCTTAAGAAAGACAAATTCAACACCTATAAAAAATTCGGGCCGCTTATTGACAGTTACCCGATTGACCGGGCGGTGGAAGACGGCGTCATCGTTCCCCTGGTCTACGAGGGCAGGATTATTCCCCAGGACGTGTCCGGCGCAAGGATAGACGATTATCTCAAATACATCATTGCGCCGCTGAGCCGGGAGCGGCAGGAAGATATGAAGCGCAGGTGGAGCCGCTTTTTGCCCCTGGCGCAGACCAGGCAGCGGATCGACATGGTGGCCTTTGATATTCACGAGCACTTCATCAGCTACGCCAAGCCGAAGAGATTGAAGGCCATGGTCGCGGCTTCGTCCCGTCCGGCCGCCATTGACCTGCATTACTCTATCAGGAAGCTTGGCGGGGTGAAAACAGCGGTGGTGATATCGCCCGAAAATATAAGTGAGGGTGAGGAGCTGACCGGCGAAAGCAGAAAGAAAATAAAAGACTTTTTCAAAGAAGAGGTGGAGCCGCTCTTCGGCAACAACCACGAGGAATATGCGGACTGGGCCAAAAGCAGCTTCATCAGTGCCGAAGAGGTGGATATGCTGATCGTTAAAGACATGCTCCTGACCGGCTTTGACGCGCCGGTGGCCGCCGTGCTTTACGTGGACAAACCCATGCGGGAGCATTCGCTGCTGCAGGCCATTGCCCGGGTCAACCGCGTGTGTCCAGGCAAAGATTTCGGACTCATCGTGGATTACTGGGGTATTTTCGGCAGGCTGAATACCGCCATGGATATGTATTCAGACGAAAAATCGGGCATGGATGGATACGAGCAGGCCGATATAGAAAATGCTATTTTAGGGGCCGGTGATCAGAAGGTCAAACTGGAAAATGCCCATCGGGAATTGTGGGCTATCTTTGATGAGCAGGACTTTGACCGGAACAGTCCCGAGGGCTGGCAAAGCGCATTGGCGGATGGCGATCTCAGAAAGCTTTTTTACGAGCGGCTTTCATTATTTTCCCGCTTACTGGACCTGGCCACGGGCAGCTATGCTTTGTATGACGCCGTTGGCTGCGGCCGGATGCAAAAATATAAGCGTGATTTGCTTCATTTTCAAAAGCTGCGCGGGGCAATTTTGCTCCGCTACAACGAAAAAGTGGATTTCAGCAGGTATGAAGACGGCATCCGCAGCCTGCTGAACAACTTTGTGCTGGCGGAGCCAGGTCAAATTATTGTTGAGCCTGTTTCCATTCATGATTCCGAGGGGATGAAGGAGCAGCTTGAAAAACTGGACAGCAAGGCCGCCAAAGGTGACGCCATTCGCACGCGCATGGACAGAGAGCTGGAGACCTGCCGTTATGACGACCCGCTGCTGCACAAGAAGTTTTCCGAGCAGCTCAAAGAAACCCTGGAAGAATACCGGGCGTCGAGAAATGATCATTCTTATCTCTGTAAAATGGAGAAAATCGCGGATGATTTCAGAAGAGGTTATACCAGCCACCACTATCCGGCCTGCATAGACAATGACAGTGACGCGAAAGCTTTTTACGGCTCGATTCAAAATATCATCGCCGCGGCGATAAAGGATGTTTCGCCGGAAACAGATGAAGCGATGGGGCGCCTGGCTGTTGAGGTGAAAAAGTCGATAGCCAACCGGGCCAAGGTTGACTGGCGCTTTAATGTAGCGGTGCAGAAAGATATGACGCAGGCGCTTGATGATCTAATCTGGGATTTTCTCGAAGAACACGGGATCGAACTGCCTGTCGAGAAGATTGATCTTATCCTGGAAGGACTTATGACAACGGCGGTGAGAAGGTATTAGATTATGACTTCCAAGAAATTATCCTTGACTAAACCATGGGGCGATATTGAGGTAATTGTTGAGCGCAAAAGCGTAAAAAGAATCCGGCTGAAAGTGTTTCCGAATGGTATTGTGAAGCTGTCGGCGCCACATGGAGTAACGGATAAGTATATCAATGATTTTCTCAGAAGCAAAACGGCGTGGATTGAAAAGTCATTGAATTATTTCAGAGACACTGAAGCCGATGATTCTGAAACAGAAATACGCAGCGGAGCAACCACCCGCGTTTTGGGCAGGCAAGTCAGAATCATGGTCAATGAAGCGAATAGCTACAAAATTGAACAGAAGGAAGAATATGTTTATATTCTTTCTCCCGCAGCCGGGGACAAGCAAGCTTTGCAAAATCAATTCGGGCGCTGGTGGCGAAAACAGAGCAAAACTTATTTTTTAGCGGTTATTGACAGGTTTTATCCCATTGTCGCCAAACATGGTGTTAACAAGCCTGCACTTTCGGTCAGAAGAATGAAGACTATTTGGGGCAGCTGCTCCAGAAGGCACGGCAAAATCAATCTGAATTATTATTTATACAAGGCCCCGCCGCCCTGTGTTGATTATGTCGTTTTGCATGAACTGGCCCACTTTCTTTATCCCAAGCATGATCAAGCTTTCTATGAATTCTTGACGGTGCATATGCCGGACTGGAAAGAGCGAAAAAGAATCCTTGATCACGAGGTTGTGAAGGGACTGGGGCGCTAATTGATTGTGAGAACAGATGAGGAAATGTCCGCCGCCATGCAGGAACTGGCTGTCACTTCCGGAAAAATTGAAGAATTGGCTAAGGCTGTTTGTATGGAAGATGCAAGGGGGAAACGCAGCTTGAAAAGAATCGACGATAGTGAAATCATAGGTAAAAGCATTAAGGATATAGAGATAATTTATTCAAAGGATACTAGTTTCATACAAAAGAAGCATTTAATGCTGGGTTTGATGATTACGGTTTTATTGATATTCGTAATGGGTGTCAGGATCTACAAACTTGAGATGTCCGTACCGCCAACGCAAAATCTGCAAAATAATGAGGGTGAGGAGTATGTTTCATTCAAGGAACAAGTCGGCGAACCGGTAGAACAACAATCGGTAGAACAACAATCAGTAGATCAACAACCGGCAGGTCAAACTCCGCCTGCTGATGAAATTATTTATTATGAAATCCAGAAAGGTGATTGTTTTGAAACAATCGCAACTTATTATTATGGTTCGGAAAGTTACGCCTCTGAACTGGCCCGGTTTAATAAAATGAAAGTAAATAGTATATTAAATATAGGACAGATTATTAAGGTGCCGAGAGAAACTGACAAGCTCCGGCAATAGAGCTTTCAAATAAATCAAGGGCTATCGGGGCGATAACCCTTGAGCCTTTTTTGCACAAGTTTTGATGAGCAAGCTTTATACTGCAGATATTCAACAAGTTTTCAGTTTTTTTTCAGTATGGTTTCAGTTATAACCCGGATAATATGAATATAGTGACAAAGGAATGGGGACACACCTTCTATCGGAGGAATGTCCCCGATGGAATGTCCCGGTGGAATATCCCCGGTGGAGTGTTTCGGATGTGAAGGTGGTGATAGGCAATGCAACAATTAAAAGGAATTAAGATATTAGTAGTGGACGATGAGCCGAATATCTTGCAATTCTTGGAACTCGGCCTGCAAAACGAGGGGTTCGAGGTGCAAACCGTCCAGGATGGGATGACAGCCATTACCATGATGAAGCAATTCCAGCCGCACGTTGTTATTCTTGATGTCATGATGCCTGGAATGGATGGTTTCGAAGTATGCCGGATGCTGAAAAAAACGGAGAATGTGGCTGTGATCATGCTGACGGCCAAGGATGAAGTGGATGACCGGGTGAAGGGTCTGACGCTTGGAGCCGATGACTACATGATCAAGCCGTTTAGCTTTGAGGAACTGCTTGCCAGGATTTATGCCAGAATCCGTAATCAATTTCCAAATTTATTCGGGGAAGTAGTGATCGGGCCGTTTCATATCGATGACCGCCGCAAAGAGATCAGGCTCGAAGACAGGGTTATGGAATTGTCTCCCACCGAGTATAAGCTTCTTAAATTTTTGGTTCTTAATCATGGGTTGGTTATAAGCAAAACGATGATTTTAGAAAAAGTATGGGGCTATGATTTTGGCGGTGAGGAAAATATTGTCGAGGTGTATATCCGTTCTTTGCGGGACAAATTAAACGACAAAGACCATCAATTAATACGGACCTTGCGCGGTTCAGGCTACCGTGTTGATCTGCCATGAACCGTAAGATAAGGACGCAGCTCAAAGCCTTTTTCGCTCCCAACTCGCTCCGGGTCCAATTGTTGTCCCGTTCTTTGCTGATCCTCGCGGTTTTGCTTATGCTTATAGGCCTGTTTCAATATGTTTTTATGCGGGAAGTTATTTACCGAAATAAGGCCTCCATCATGCAGAGCCAGATGCAGAGCCAGCTAATGGCGCTCGCCCCTGAAGCCTGGCAGCATTTCAGCATGAGCGAGGAGTATGGTGCTGCGCGCCCGCCGCGTTTTTTTATTCCTGACGCAAATGTAGCCTTTGTTGATCCGCAGGGCAACTATTCCGTGTTGTTCAGCGGGCCTGACGGCGCGAGTCCGCCCAAATTGGCATCCCAGGAGTATATGGACGCGTTGAAGAAAAAACCGGTTACGAACTACAGGGTAATTAATGATGCCGGGGGAGCGGAACAATTAGTGGTGCTTCAGCCGGTTTTTGAGCGCGGGCAGGTGCTTGGCGTCATTCAGGCAAGTACTTTGACCAACCCGCTCAAGGAGTTGCTTGTGCGCCAGCTCTTCACTTTCTTGCTCCTCTCCCTTGCCGCCATGCTGTTTGGGCTGCTCGGCTTTTTACCGATAATTAAAAAAACATTGGTCCCTTTATTCAACATGGTGGATACCGCGGAACAAATTGACGCCGGGAATTTAGACAGGCGTTTTCCAACCCGGCAGGGACAGGTGGAAATTGATCGTTTGGCGGAATCCTTTAACGGCATGTTGGAGCGGCTGGAAGCGTCTTTTGAGGCGGAAAGAGAAACTAAAGAACAGATGCGCCGCTTTATAGCGGACGCCTCTCACGAACTGCGCACGCCGTTAACATCTATTCACGGGTTTCTGGAGGTATTGCTCCGCGGCGCGGCCAATCAGCCTGAGCAGCTGCATAAATCATTAAAAAGCATGCATAGCGAATCGGGCCGCCTCACAAAATTGGTGCATGATTTGCTTCTCCTGAGTAAGCTTGACCGCGAACCGCGCATTGAGCTAAAGGAAGGCTTTCTGGATAATGTTATCCAGGAGATGGAGCCGCAGCTGCGCATCCTGGCCGACGGCAGGAAGCTTGATTTGTCGGTCGAGCCGAACATGAAATGCAAATTTGACATGGACAAAATGAAGCAGGTTGTTTTGAATCTGTTTCATAATGCGGTGCAGCACACGGACCCCGAAAAAGGTCATATCCGCATTTCATTATGCGGAAAGAACAATGGAGTGCAGTTATCCTTTCAAGACAACGGGCCGGGGATCAGTAAAGACCATCTCCCGCACGTGTTTGATCGTTTTTACCGCAGCGATTCCTCCCGGACGCGCAAATATGGCGGCGCCGGTTTAGGCCTGGCAATTACCAAGTCCATTGTTAATGCTCACGGAGGAACCATTAACGTTGAAAGCCAAGAGGGAGAAGGATGCACATTTCATATCCAGCTTCCCGCCTAGTGGGGATAGTGGGGTCTAGGGAGGGGGTCAGGCTACTAACTTATTAACTTATTGACGAGTTCGTCAATAAGTTAATAAGTTAGTAGCCTGACCCCTTTCAGGGTATATTCAGCCGGTACTCAATCAATGTTCAGTTGCCGTTAAGTTGCCGTTAAGGGATAATTCAGGGAAAAGGGGTATTATTGTAATGTGAAAAGCCGGGACATCATGCGGGGTTGCTCGCAAGAGGGGGAGATCAAAATAAAACCGGGGAAATTTCAACGTTTGGATTTTATCCTGATCGGCATTGCTTTACTGGCCGCTTTCTTGAATATTTATAAAATCTGGAATGAGCAGTACGCCAACGCTTATTATACTGCGGCGGTAACCAGCATGCTGCAGAGCTGGCACAATTTTTTCTACGCTTCTCTTGATCCGGGCGGTTACGTCACGGTGGATAAACCGCCGGTCACGTTTTGGGTTCAGACGTTGTTCGCCTATGTTTTCGGGGTGCACGGATGGAGCGTGATTCTTCCGCAGGCTTTGGCCGGCGTTGGTTCCGTATTGCTGATGTATATTCTGGTCAAGCCGACGTACGGCAAAACGGCTGCCCGGCTGGCCAGTCTGGTAATGGCGTGTACTCCGATTGCCGTCGCGGTGAGTCGAACAAATAATATTGACAGCTTGTTGGTATTTACCCTCCTTCTGGCCACTTGGATGTTGTTCCGGGCGGTCAACAATCAAAAGTTGGCTTGGCTCTTGGGCGCTTTCGCCATGATCGGCGTGGGCTTCAATATGAAAATGCTGCAAGCTTACATGGTTGTTCCGGCTTTTTACGTGTTTTACCTGCTGGCTTTCAAAACCGGGTGGAAAAAGAAACTGGCTGTGCTTGCGGCGGCGACGGTTGTCATGTCTGTGGTAACCCTGTCCTATGCGGTGGTTGTTGATATGATCCCAGAGAAAAACCGGCCGTACATCGGCGGCAGCCAAACAAACTCTGTATTGGAGCTTGCCTTCGGCTATAACGGGATAGCCCGCTTGAAGGGAATGGGCAGGGGAGGCATGGGATCCGGCGGCGCGCCGCCGGACCAGCGGCAGACAAGGCAGGAAGAGGACGTAACGCCGGACCGGCAGCAAACGCGGCAGGATGGCGACAATATGCCCGGCGGGCAGCAAGTACAGCAGGCTGGCAGCAACATGCCCGACCAGCAGCAGATGCAGCCTGACGGAAACAATAGCCCGGGGGGCTACCCTGGGGTTAATGAAGGACTAAGCCCGGCACCAGGCGGGGGTGGACCGCCAGGGCAGGGTGGCGGAGGCGGAGGCGGTATGTTCGGAACCGGCCGGGCCGGGCCGCTGCGTTTGCTCCAATCCGAACTGTCCGGCCAAGCCAGTTGGCTGCTGCCCTTTGTAGCGTTCGCCTGCGTGGGATTGCTGGCCGGCGCGCGCCTGAGAAAGCTGACTGCCAAACAGAAGGAAGCCTTGTTCTGGCTGGCCTGGCTGCTTCCGACAATGGTGTTTTTCAGCGTAGCGGGCTTCTTCCATCAATATTACCTGATTATGCTCGCCCCGCCGGTCGCGGCGCTGGCGGGAACAGGCTGGGCAGAGCTATGGAACCAGTACCGCAATAAAGAAGGCTGGAAAAGGTGGCTGCTGCCGGCAGGGTTGCTGGCTACCACGGCTTTTGAGCTATATATCCTGCAGCCCTACCAAGAGCAAATCGGCGCGGGCTGGTTAATCGGCATGGGAGTCGCGGGAACCGGGCTGGCGCTGTTATTGCTGCTGGCCGCCAAGAAAGAAAAGCTGGTGTCGATTGCCGCGATAGCAGGGATGCTGGTGTTGCTGGCGGCGCCGTTATACTGGTCGGCCACTCCGCTTCTTTATGGAGACAACAGCATGCTGCCGCAGGCCGGACCAAGCCGGCAGGGTTTCGGCCAAAGGCAGGGCATGGGCGGCGGCATGAACTCAAGCAGTATCAATACCAAGCTGCTTGAGTATGTCACCAGGAACAATACGGGGGAAGCCTACCTCTTTATGACTCCTGAGGCATCCACGGCTGAATCTTATATTATCGAGACCGGCCAAGCTGTTGTCGCCATGGGCGGGTTCAGCGGTTCGGACCCCATTCTCACAGCCGAGAAGCTGGCACAAATGGTGGCGGATAAAAAGGTGAAATTTTTCCTGATCCCTTCATCCGGCTCAGGCGGCAGAGGCGGCGGCAGCGAAGTGATGGATTGGATCCGCGCCAACGGCACGGAGGTTCCTAAAGAAGAATGGCAATCGAACTCCGCCCAAGATAGCCCGCAAGGCGGCCGTCCCATGGGCATGGGGAACAGTGAGACACTATACGAAATCAATATTTAAAAAGGATGAGATGTGATGAAAAGAAACGTTCGATATACCATTATCATTCCGGTCTATAACGAAGAGGCTGTTGTTGAGGAAACCTATCGCCGGCTGACGCGGGTGATGGAAGCCACCGGTGAACCGTATGAATTGCTGTTTGTCAACGATGGAAGCCGGGACCGGACGGCGGAACTGATCGAGAGCTTTGCCGGGTCGGACAAATGTGTGCGGCTGCTTGATTTCTCGCGTAATTTCGGCCATCAGATAGCTATTACCGCGGGCATGGATTATGCCCGCGGGGATGCCGTGGTGATTATCGACGCCGATTTGCAGGATCCGCCCGAGCTGATCCCGCTCATGATCGATAAGTGGAAAGAGGGCTATGAAGTCGTCTATGCGCAGCGTTCTAAACGGAAAGGGGAGACGCTGTTCAAAAAATGGACCGCCGCTTTGTTCTATCGCACTCTGCGCGCGCTGACGGAAGTAAATATTCCGCTGGATACCGGCGACTTCCGCCTGATCGACCGGAAAGTGTGCGACGCCATGCGCGGCGTCCGGGAGAAAAACCGCTTCGTCCGCGGCCTGGTCAGTTGGGTAGGCTTCCGTTCAACAGCCGTTGAGTATGTCCGGGAAGAACGGTTTGCGGGGGAAACGAAATACCCGCTGAAGAAAATGCTGCGCTTTTCGATGGACGGGATTGCGTCTTTCTCCCACAAACCGTTGAAGCTGGCTACATATCTCGGTTTCATGATTTCGTTCGCCAGTTTTATCTACCTGGTTGTCTCTTTGGCTCAAAGATTATTCAACACCGGCGCGGCTGCCGGATGGCCGTCCCTTATCGCCTGCCTGCTGCTGACGGACGGCGTGATATTGATCGTTTTGGGCATCCTCGGAGAGTATGTCGGCAGGATTTACGACGAGACGAGAAACCGGCCGCTGTATATTCTCCGGAACAAACGGGAGGTTGAGGATGCCGAGCATGAAATCGAGGTGATTTACAGTGCTCTCTGATAAATACAGGACTATTCAGTTCCTGCGCTTTTGTACCGTCGGGGTGGCCAATACGGCGGTGGACTTTGCCGCCTTTTTCCTTTTGAATCTCTGCGGGGTGCCGTATTTGCTCGCCCAGGTGCTTTCCTATTCGGCTGGTGTCGTGAATAGTTACCTTCTTAATCGAAAGTGGACGTTCCGGGTGGCGAGAAAGGCCAACCTCCAGGAAGCCGCGAGTTTTATCGTTGTGAACGGGATTTCCTTGCTGGTGTCGTCCAGCCTGTTAGCCGTATTGCACGATGTAAACCATCTTAACCTTTGGCTCTGCAAGTTAACGGCCACAGCGGCCGGCATCATTGTGAACTTTATGGGAAACCGGCTCTGGGTATTCGCGGAGAGCCAAAAAACCAGGGGGGAAGTATCCTGAGCAGCCGAATAATGTTTTTGAAGAAGCATATATTGGCAATAAGCTTGTCGCTAATACTTTTGTCAACAGGATTATTATGCTTCTACTCGTTAAGAAGCTACAGCGGTAACGCCGCCTCCCCCCAAAGCGGAATGGAAACCCGTAATTTTCTCCCGGGGGAAAGAAGCGGCGCCGAAACCGGCAACGCCCTCCCGGGGGAAAGAAACCAAAGAAACCGGCCGCCCGGGATGGCCAATCAATTGCCTGAAGGGCAGCCGAATATTGACTCAACCCAGCGTACGGCGCCTCCCGATGGACGGATGCGGGGAGGGATTACCGGCGCGGGGATCAAGTATTCTCCTCAGCTAATCGCATATGCAGCAGTATTTTTGGCTGTTTTCATCGCGGCATATTATTTTCTCGTACGCAAAAAGCTGAAAATCCACCCCGGCCATGAGAGAATATTAATATTCACCATGCTCGGCGCGGGGCTGCTTTTGCGAATTTCCGCCGCCACATTGACAGACGGGCATCCTTTTGACATGAGTCTTTTCAAAAACTGGGCCACCGCCGCGGCGCATAATCTTTTTCAAGTTTATGCAAGCTCCCGGTCGAGCGACTACCCGCCCTTGTACATGTATATTTTGTTTTTAGCCGGCAAGGCTGCCGGAGTCCAGGCAATGAGTCCGTACTATACATTATTGTTAAGGCTGCCGTCAATAGTGGCTGATATCGCCACGGCATATCTTATATACAGGCTGGCCGGCAAATATCTGTCCCGGGAAATCAGCATCCTGTTATCCGCCTTTTATGCTTTCAACCCGGCTGTTATGATCAATTCTACCTTTTGGGGACAGGTGGATTCATTCTTCACCTTTATTGTCGTATCTTCTTTGTATATGCTGTCGGAAAAAAAGATCGGCCTTGCTTCCGCCTTATTTACAGCCGCCGTGTTGATGAAGCCGCAGGGAATTATTTTTCTGCCCGTGCTTTTCTTTGAACTGGTCAGGGGAAAAAGCTTTAAAAGCTTCCTGACGGCGGCAGCTTTCGCCTTGGGTACTGCTGCAATGATTATCCTGCCGTTTGCCTTGTCCAAAGACGCGCTGTGGATTTTCAAGCTCTTCTCAAACACTATGGGAGAGTATCCCTATGCCTCCGTTAACGCGTTCAACTTCTTCAGTTTGATTGGGAAAAACTATGCAAAAGACGCGACAACCATGTTTCTGTTAAGCTATCATAACTGGGGGATGATTTTTATTGTCATCATTACGGCTTTTTCATGGTTCATTTATATTAAAGGAAACAGCAGGGCGTTTGCTTTTGCGGCGGCGCTTCTCCTTATCGCGGGTGTGTTCGTGTTTTCCACCAGGATGCATGAAAGATACTTGTTTCCCGCTGTCGCCCTGTCAATTTTAGCTTTTATTTACCTCAAGGATAAAAGGCTGCTGCTGTTGTCCGCCGGATTCAGCTCCACTGTTTACATCAATACGCATCTGGTTCTTTTTGAGACGAGCAAAGGGATAAATTTCGTATCTTTTAATCCTGTTCTTATAATTGCCTCCCTACTGAACGTGTTGCTGTTTTTCTATCTTGTCAAAGTGTTATTTGATATTGCCGTTAAGAAAAAGACATACGCTTGCGGATGCTAAGTGCTTGTACATCCCCGCGTCGCTGCCTGTTTCTGGTTCCCGAATAACCTCCCGATATTTTACCGGTAAAGATGATGGTTTAAAGATCAGGCTTGTTTTAAAACTTTTTGCTTTCGCTTTTCTTTTAGTTCCGGCCACCCGAATATACGGCTCAGTTTGATGTAAATCCACTTGGATTCCTTGGTAAGCAGCGGGCCTAAAATCGCTAAGACAAGCACATAAAGGGCTGCGAAAGGCTGAAGAATGGGCAATAATCCCCCGGCCAACGCTAATTTGGCTAAAACAATGGAGAACTCGCCGCGAGGTGTTATGGTCAATCCGACATAAGTAGAAGCCCGGTGCGAATACCCGGCCATGCGGCCTGCGAGCATCCCGGACACAAAGTTGCCGATTAATGTTATCCCCACCGCCGCAAGGGCGGGCCATACTGCTCCACTGATAGAAAGGGGATCTATACTCAGGCCGAAACTGAAGAAAAATAATGCTCCAAACAAGTCTCTGAAAGGTACAAGAATGTGTTCAATCCGTTCTAAATGTTCAGTCTCTGCCAGCACCAGACCGACTAACAAAGCACCGATCGCTTCCGCGACATGGATGGTTTCCGAGAATCCGGCTACCATAGTAATTATGGCGAACAATACAAGTAAAAATACTTCATCAGAGGGAATATTCAGCATCCTGTTCAGCTGTGAGAGAAGCTTGCGCCCCAGGAAGAGAAAAACAAGCATAAAACCAAGCGCCAGGCCGGCTGACTGCAAGACAATTAAGGGAGAAGCCGTACCGCTTAACACAAGTCCCGATACAACTGAAAGATAGACAGCCACAAAGACATCCTGAAACATCATCAGTCCAAGAATCATCTCGGTTTCCGACCTAACCGACCGTTTTAAGTCAACGATCATCTTGGCAACAATAGCACTGGATGAAATTGTAGTAATTCCTGCCGCCACCATGATTTCCCGCAAAGGCCACCCCAGCAAATAGGGGAAAAGCAATCCCAGAGTTAGATTGATGGCCATGTAAATGGTCCCGCCCATGATAATTGAACGCCCGGCCTTCATTAAACGGCCGACGGAGAACTCCAGCCCGAGGTAAAACAGCAGAAAGAGAATACCCAAGCGTCCCATGAAATCAATTAACGAGGCACTTTCTATAAAACGAAAATCAAGAACACCTATATGCGGAGCATGAGGACCTACAAGCATTCCGGCAATTATTAAGAAAGGAACAATTGAAAACCGCAAGTGGGAGGACAATAAGCCGACCGCTGCAATAATGCTCAGGGCAAGCCCGACTTCAAAGAGAATGTGTTGCTCCATCCGTTATATGCTCCCAAGCTGGAGCAAACGTTTACAGGCTTTTACTTTCTCTCTCTCCCCAAGGATTACGATGGTTGCCCCTTCCTTAATTGTTTGTTCGGGACCCGGATTAATTATTTTACTATGGTCCCGATTCACAATGGCAATGATTGAGGCGCCCGTCCTTTTGCGAATTCCCAAATCGCCGATTGTCAAGCCAATCGATTTTATTCCCGGTTCAAGCTTGTACCATTCAATAACCATTTCATCAAAAGCCATGTCAACCGATTCCAATGCCTTCGGCATATAAGACATTCCGCCGAGAATACCTCCGACACAACGTGCCTCGGCATCGTTAAGCATGACCATGGATATGCTGTCATCAGGGTCGTCGTCATCAAAATGGTGCATCTCGCGCCTGCCGTCATCATGCACTACGATTACAAGCTTATCTCCGCTTATGGTATTGATCTGGAACTTTCGGCCGATGCCGGGAAGGTCTGACTCTCTTATTAAATTCATAAAAAACCACCTCGTTTTTTACAGTATAGCTTCTTTATTTTATATTTTCAATTTTTAATCATATCTTAATCATATCTTAATCATAGCTGTAGAAGAAAATTTTAGAACTGCCAAAATGAACGAAATACTGTACTATACCATGTAGACCATGTAACGCTACCGCCAAAACCGGGCGCTGAAAACGACCAGGACGGTGTAGATCTCCAGCCGGCCGATCAACATGCAGAATGACAGCAATAGCTTGCCGGAATCCGGCAGGGATGCAAAGTTGGTCATGGGACCCACCAGCGCCAGACCAGGTCCGATATTGCCCAGAGTGGCCGCGACGGAGGACGCGGCGCTGACCAGATCGAGACCTAGCGAGGAGATATATAAGGTGGACGCGCCGAAAATGAGCATGTAAAGGAAGAAGAAGGTCTGCACGTTCTCGACGACTTCGTCGGGAACCACTTCCCGCCCCAGACGGACCGGAACGACGGCATGAGGGTGCAGGAATTTCAGGATCTGCCGGGCGGCGCTTTTGAAAAGTATAAGAAAACGCACGTTTTTTATGGCCCCGGCGGTGGAGCCGGCGCAGCCGCCGACGAACATCAGCAGCAACAGGATGATTTTACTGAATTCCGGCCAGCGATCGAAATCCGCCGTGGCATAGCCGGTGGTGGTAATGATGGAGGAAACAGTGAAGAAAGATGAGCGAATCGCTTCTTCCACCGTGTTATTCAGAGCATAAACCTGGTTTAGAGCGATGAGCGAGACGCTGATGGCAATGATGCCCAGGTAGAGCCTGGTCTCAGGGTCATTAAGGTAAGCTTTGAAATTGCCGCGCATTATGCCGATATGCAGGGCGAAGTTCATGCCGCAAATAATCATAAAAAACATTACTATACATTCTATTGCCAAACTGTTATAAGCGCCTATGCTGGCGTTTTTGCAGGAAAAGCCGCCTGTGCCCACAGAGCCGAAGGTGTGGATGAAAGATTCGAACAGCGGCATCCCGGCCAGGAGGAGAAGGATTACCTCCGCTGCTGTGAGCAACATGTAGACTTTCCAGAGTTGTCTGGTGGTCTGAAGGATACGGGGCAACACCTTGCTCTTGGTGGGGCCGGGCACCTCGGCCTTGTAGAGCTGCGTCGCGGCCACCTTTAAGGACGGGATGAGCGCCAGGATAAGCACGATAGTGCCCATGCCGCCCAGGAAATGGGTGAAGCTGCGCCAGAACAGGATGCCGTGCGGCAGAATTTCCACGTCGGGTATAACCGAGGCGCCGGTGGTGGTAAAGCCGGACATGGATTCAAAAAAAGCGTCGCAAAAGGTAGTCAGACTGCCGGACAGGAGAAAGGGAATACTGCCGCAGGCGGCGGTGACCAGCCAGGTCATGGTGGCGATGGCAAATCCCTCGCGGTAGCCGACATCCTTGTTCTTGACGCGGACCAGCGCGAGCAAAAAGCCCGGCGCCGCCAGTAAAAGAATGCTGTAAAGAAAAGGAAGCAGGTCAGGCTCCCTGTAATACAGGGCAAGGAAGAAGGAAGGAAGCATGGCTCCCGCTTCACATATCAGCACCAATCCCAGGGTTCTAATAATAAGGTTTCTGTTCAAGCGGGGATCCTCCCAAATTGAATAAGGATTCTATATTGTGCATGATATGCCCGAGAGCGAATACCACCAGGCGGTCGTTTTCCATGATCACGTCGTTGCCTTCGGGAATGATGGCCTCTTCACCGCGCACGATAGCCCCGATGATGACTCCCTTGGGCATTCCCGAATTTTTCAAGGCCTTGCCGGCGATTTTGGTGCCGGGCTGGACGATCAATTCGAAAACTTCGGCTTGACCGTTCAGGAGAAGGAACAGGGAGAGGAGACGGCCGCCCCGGATGAAGCGCAGGATCTCGCTGACCATGTTCAAGCGCGGGCTGATGGCGGCATCCACCCCCAGCCTTTCCACCAGCGTGGTATAGCTGGGCCGGCTGACCTTGGCCACCACTCTTTTGGCGCCTATTTGTTTAGCCAGTAAGGCGAGCAGGAGATTTTCCTCATCAATGCCGGTTACCGCCACGAAGCCGTCAGTCTCCTTGATCCCTTCACGTTTGAGGGTGTCGATGTCCGAACCGTCGCCCTGCAGGACGAGCGTTTCCGGCAGGCTCTCAGCCAAATCCCGGCAGCGTTCCAGGTTTTGCTCAATAATCTTCACCCGGATGCCTTGGGAATTGAGTTTTTCCGCCAGGTAGTAGGAGATCCTGCCGCCTCCCAGAATGATCACATCCTGCATTTTCTGCTTTTTCTTTTTAATCTTCAGGCAAAACTTGTTTACGCTGTCGGAGTGACCGAGCAGGTAAATAGTGTCGCCGGGCATGATGATATCTTTTCCGCCGGGTATGACCATTTCTCCGCGGCGTGAAATGGCCACGATCAGGCAAGCCCTCGGCAGTTCCACATCTTTTAATTTCTTGCCTACAAAGGCCGTCATGTTTTCGTCCATGGTGATGTCTGCCATCAGGATCTTGCCGTCGCCAAAAAGTTCGGTGTGAACCGGCAGGGCCACTGTCAGGAGCCGGCTGATTTCCATGGCCGCGGCGTATTCCGGGTTAACCACCAGGTCAAGGCCCATGTCCTCTTTGGAGACGATCAGGTCGCGGGCGTGGTCCGGGTCCCTAATCCGGGCGACTGTCCTTGGTATGTCCATTTTTTTCGCCATCATACAGGCGATCATGTTAATTTCGTCGCTGTTGGTCACCGCCACCAGCAGATCGCTTCCCGCCACCTCCGGAGACTTCAGGATCCGGGCGCTGGAGCCATTTCCTTTCATCGCGATGACGTCCAAATTGTTTTCGTAAATCTTGGACAATTTTGATTCATCCTTGTCAATGACCAGGATGTCATGTCCCTCTTCACAGAGTCGCCGGGTGATTTCCATGCCCACTTTCCCTAATCCGATTACGGTGATTTTCATATAGTTACTCCTGGAAATTATAGAAATCATTTTCGTTATTATATAATAATCGACAAGTGATAAAATGTCGAGTTCTAAGTTTATTATCCTAAATCGATAGTGTTGTTATGAATTAATATTTTTGGAGCGGGACAAGAAAATATTGCAGGGATTGCCGGGAATTTAAAGAAATCTCATAATAAGGCGGAAAGATATTATAGATAAGGGAAGAAGGTTGGACAAGAAAATTGCTCTTTATTGAAGAAATATCGCATTTTTGCCCGGAACGCATGGAAAAGGAAAAGCAGGGCGGGCAGGCGGAGGAAGCCGAGCGCAAAAGGATGGAGGACGCGCTGAGGGTAAGCGAGGCTAATTTGCGCCGGATAACCGATAACATGATGGATATGATTGCTCAGACTGACGCCAGGTTTATTTACTGTTATGTCAGCCCGTCCCATAGAAGCTTTTTAGGATACGAGCCTGAGGATATGATCGGCAAGTCATTATTAGCTTTCGTACATAAGAGCGACTTGAAAAGGACGGTAAAGATGCTCGATGCTTTTGCTAAGAACAAATCCCGGGTTAAATTGGAAGTGCGCTACAGGCACGCCGGCGGACACTACCTTTGGATTGAGAGCACCGGCAATATATTGCTTGATGAGCACGGCCGGTTTGCCGGGGCGGTTTTTGAAAAACATGATATCACCGGGCGCAAGATAGCTGAGATGAAAGTAAAAGCCTATGAAATTAAGCTTAGATCACTCGCGGCAGAATTGTCGTTAGCCGAGGAGCGGGAGCGGCGGCGTATCGCATCAGAGATCCACGACCATATCGGGCAGTCTCTTGCAGTCGCCAGGATGGAATTGGGAGCGCTGCGGGAATCATTGCCGTCCGACACGCTTAGAAAAAATGTGGACGAAATTAAGGATCTTGTTGAAAAAACGATTCAATACACACGTTCATTGACGTTTGAGATCAGCCCGCCCATTCTCTATGAACTAGGATTCGAAGCGGCGGTTGAATGGCTGGGTGAACAGATCGTAGAAAAGCGCGGCATCAGGTTTTGCTTAAAAGATGACGGGCAGTTAAAGCCACTGGAGGATGAAATACGGATTATTCTTTTTACGGCGGTAAGAGAGATCCTCATGAATATTGTTAAGCACGCCAAAGCGCAGAAGGCGCTGGTATCTATCCAGAAACAGGGCCGGAACTTAAGAATTGGCATTGAAGATGACGGATCGGGCTTTGACATTGCTAAAAAAGGCTTCGATATCAGCAAGGCGGGTGGGTTTGGACTTTTTAGCGTGCGTGAGCGTTTAAAGCACACGGGCGGGAATATGGAAATAAAGTCAAGACCGGGCGTGGGAACCATTGTCACCCTGGAAGCGCCTCTCAGGCGCCGGTAGGTTTCGGGGGGATCTATTTGAGTATTAAATTAATCATTGTTGACGACCATAAGATCATGCGTGACGGCCTCCGCTGCTTGCTTGAAAATACGCCCGGCATGGAAGTAATCGCGGAAGCCGCGGAAGGCCGTACGGCGGTGCAGCTGGTAAGGGAACTGTCACCCGATGTTGTTATAATGGATGTTGCCATGCCTGACTTAAACGGCATCGAAGCCACCCGCAAGATCAGGGAAGAAAGCCCGGATACAAAAGTGGTTGCCCTGTCAATGCATTCGGACAAGCGATTTGTCGCGGAAATGTTAAACGCCGGCGCGTCGGGATACCTGCTTAAAGATTGCGCCTTTGAGGAACTGGCTTGTGCCGTCAACACAATAATCTCCGATAAGTATTACTTAAGCTCCAATATAGCAGGTGTGGTTATGGCAGAATACGTACAAAGCCCGCACGAAAAAAATATCTCGGTTTTTTCCGTCTTAACGGCCAGAGAGCGTGAAGTGCTGCAGCTTCTGGCCGAAGGCGGAAATACCACGCGAATAGCCGCGACGCTCCACGTGAGCGAAAAGACGGTTGATGCACACCGCCGGAATATTATGAGCAAGCTGGACATACAAAGCATGGCGGGGCTCATAAAATATGCCATTCGTGAAGGTTTGACATTCATTTAAGCAATAAAAATAAATCGATAAAAAGAAAAAAATAAGATAATATGAGGAATAAAATCAGGAAAACTCCTATTTCCCCGAATAATTATTAGGTTTATTGTGATCGGGATAGAGGAGTTTTTTATCAATATTGAGGATTTATTGAGGGGGTATATTTGAGTATAAGATTAATTCTGGTAGACGACCACAAGATCATGCGCGACGGGCTCCGCTCCTTGTTTGAGAAAACACCCGGCGTGGAAGTGATCGCGGAAGCCGCGGACGGTCGTACGGCAGTACGGTTGGCGCGGGAATTATCGCCCGATGTTGTCATAATTGATGTTGTCATGCCTGAATTAAACGGTATCGAAGCTACCCGTAAAATTAAGGACGAAAGCCCGAGTATTAAAGTGGTCGCCCTGTCAATGTATTCGGATAAGAGATTTGTAATGGAGATGTTGAACGCCGGCGCGTCAGGATACCTGCTCAAAGATTGTGCCTTTGAGGAACTGGTTGGTGCCGTCAAGGTAATACTCACGGATAAATATTACTTGAGCCCGAGTGTGGCAGGTGTGGTCGTTACAGAATGCATACAAAGCCTGCACGAAAAAGATACCTCGGTTTTTTCCGTCTTAACAGCCAGAGAGCGTGAAGTGCTCCAGCTTTTGGCCGAAGGTAAAAATACAGTTCAGATAGCTGCCGCGCTCCATGTGAGCGGAAAGACGGTTGAAACTCACCGCCGGAATATTATGAACAAGCTGGATATACAAAGCATGGCGGGACTCATAAAATATGCTATCCGTGAAGGTCTGACATCTATTTGAAGCAATTGGGAAAATTTTCTCGAAAAGTATAAATAGGTAAATAAAAATAAGAGAATATGAAGAATAAAATCAGGAATACTCCTATATCTCTGTTTGATGATTGGATTTATATTAGTCAGGGATGATGGGGGTGTTTTTTTATATAAAGAAGGAGGGTTAAAAATGGAAATGGTGAGTAGTATTAGGTTTAAGTTTATGGCGACTATTATCGTCGTATTGGCGGTAGCCCTGGGGTCTTTGTCTTGTCTTAGCTATATAAAGGCGCGGCAGGTCTTAATCGCTAACTTTGAACTGGACTTGGCTTCCCTGTCAAAAGCCTGCGGCACAGAGGTCAGCCTGTGGCTGGACGGACATAAGTCCGAGGTTAGCACTCTGGCCAGTTCACCGGTTGTCGCCGCGGGGAACCGTGACGCGATCCTTTCTTATCTTAATGATGAGCTGAAACGCTTCGACAACTACGAATCCTTTGTTGTCGCCGACGGCAAAGGCGATTATTATTCGACGGAGGGCGGGGCAGGCAGTGTCGGTGACAGGGATTACTTTAAGCAGGCAATGAGCACCGGGCAGGCCGTTGTTTCAGACCCGCTCATTTCCAAGGTTTCCGGCAACCTGGTCTTTGTCGTGGCGGCCCCGGTCAAAAGGGATAATCAAGTGGCCGGACTTATTTTGGGCACGTTGCCGATGGACGAGATTGTTCGCGAAATATCGACGATCAAGGTCGGCAAAACAGGCTATGCCTATATGGTCCGGGGGGATGGGTTGTGCATCGCCCATTCTGATCAAAATTTGGTAATGAAGCTGAATCTTTTGCAGGACAGCGGTCTCGATCCTAATTTGACGGCGGCCGCGCAAAAAATGACTAAAGGGGAAAGTGGTGTTACCCGCTGCGACTTTGAAGGTGTGTCTAAGTTCATAGCGTATGCGCCGGTTGCCGGCACGAAATGGTCTCTCGTGCTGACGAGTCCTGTGGCGGAAATTTCGGCCACTCTTAAATCCCTTGCCGCCATTTCCATTGGCCTGACCTTGATTGTTATGATTATCGCGGGAGCGTTTGCGGTTTTCCTGGCCAGTCAGATTGTCAGGCCCATCCGCGTTCTAAAAAATGAGTTAAACACGCTGGCGGAAAAGGGCGGCGATTTAACCCAGGAGATTCAGGTGGACAGCAAGGATGAGACGGGTGACTTGGCTAAAGCGGTTAATCGGTTTCTGTCTAACCTGAGGGCGATTATGCTGGAAGTGAAAAGAGCCTCAATGCAAGTGGCCGGGGCGTCTCAGCAGTTAACTGCAAGTGCCCAGCAAACCGCGGCCGGCGCCAGTGAAACCGCCTCCACGATGGGGCAGATCGCCGCCACGGTGGAACAGGTTTCGTCAAACGCGCAGAGTGTGGCGCAGGCTTCCGAAACTGCCGCCAGGTATGCCGGCGAAGGTGAGCGGGGAATAGCCAAGTTAACAGAGCAAATGCGCAGTATCGCCGGATCGGCTGAACAGGTTTCCGACACCATTGTTGCACTGAGTAAAAAATCTCAGGAGATTAACCAAATTGTCGGACTAATTACCAGCATAGCCGATCAAACCAACCTGCTGGCGCTGAACGCCGCCATTGAGGCGGCCCGGGCGGGCGAACAGGGGCTGGGATTTGCTGTTGTGGCTGAGGAAGTAAGAAAGCTGGCTGAGGAATCTGCTAACGCCACCAAGGAGATAAGCAGCTTGGTAAACGCCATCCAGGTTGAATCAAAAAGGGCGGTGGAATGCATGGCTGAGGGCGGCAGGGATGTTGAAGCCGGCACCCTGGTCATTCAAGAAGTAGGAGAAGGTTTTAATAAAATTATCAGCGCCGTACAGAGTTTGACGACGGAGATTCAAGGCGTGGCGGCTGCCACTGAGGAGATGTCGGCGGGTGTGGAGAATGTGGCGGCTTCAACAGAGGAGCAAACGGCGTCTATGGAAGAAGTCTCGGCTTCCGCCGCATCCCTGTCTGAATTGTCCGGCGCCTTGGATGCCATTGTGGGCAGATTCAAGGTATAACATCTATTCCGGAGGGCATGGAAATACATCTGAGAAACGAAGCTGCTTCTTGGAGGCGGCTTCGTTTCGCGCTTATCATGATATATTCAGCTCCTTTGCAGGAATTATGTTCTTTTCGGCGAAATTCCATGAAATAATGGATTTCTCTGGTTTTTCTAGGAGTTGAGCGCGCGTGGTGGACTTTTATCTTTTTATTATCTTGTTTGTGCTTTTTATGTATGTTCTTGTAGCGAATGACATAACAATTCTCTATAAGGTTTACCTGGCTTTTCATTATTTTCTGGGCATGTGGCCGTTCTGCAATTTCCTTATTAATGTTATCCCTGACCAGCAGCTGCAATGGATATTTCTCAGCGCGGCTTTTGTCAGTCTCTGCTTTCTCGGCTACGGGTGGCATGTGTTTTCTCTTGTTTTAACCGGGAAGATCAGCAACGCGAGGAAACTGCACCTGTGCCTGTGGGCCGCGCCCGCCGTCCTGTGCTCGCTGCTTGTTATAACCAACCCGTGGCATTACTTGTTCGCCCGGCCATCCGCTGACGGCTGGATGACGCGCACTTACGGGCCATTTTTTTGGCTGTTTGTATTTTTTATAATAATTTACTTTATCGTGGGCGGTGCGCTAATGGTAAACGAGCTGGCCACTGTCTCTGAAAAAAACAAGAAAAAGCAGCTGAGCCTTTGTATCTGGGGAGTTGTATTTTTTCTCGCGCTGTCAATCGCTGATGTGTTGTTAAACACTTTTGTTCTGCCTAAGTCTGTTATCGTGCCGGGGCTGACTTCCTCCGGCATCGTTATTTTAACCATATGTTTTGTGGTAGCCATACAGAAGTATGACTTGTTCAGAATTGTAAATATTGCCCGGCGTGAAGTAATTGACAGCATGGCCACAGGCATGGTGATCATTGACCAAAATGAAGTAGTTCTCGATATTAACAAGAGTGCGGGCAAACTGCTCAGCCTCCAGCCCGGCCAAGTTTTTGATATTAAAAAGTTCTATCCACATTCAGAAACTGAGTCGGCCGGATTGTTCCTGGAAGATTATAACCAAAAGAGATTGAAAAAACTAAAGACGGAAATAGTTATCCGTCGGGAACAACCGCGCCATATCACTATGCATATTGCACCGGTGGTGGACCACAAAAAAAATTTGTTGGGCCGGAGCATTACTTTTAACAACGTAACGGAATTGCGCAAGCTGATTGAAAAAATCAACGAAAAAAATGCGACTCTTGAACGGCAGAACGATGAGTTGCTGCGGTTTCAGACAGAGCTTTACGAAGCGAACAAGAAGCTTGAGCAGATGGCTATTACGGATGCGTTGACCGGTTGTTATAACAAACGGTACATCCTAAATCAACTGGAATATGAAATTGTTGCCGCGCACCGCTACAATATTCCGTTTTCACTGATGCTGATGGATTTGGACAGGTTTAAGCTTCTTAACGACACTCACGGACATCTAACCGGAGACGATGTGCTGCGGGATGTTGTGGAAATCATCAAGAAGGCTCTGCGCAAGTCGGATATAATGGCCAGGTTCGGGGGTGATGAATTCATCATTTACATACCCCAGGTGGACAATGAAGGCGCGGTTGTTTTGGCCAATAGAATCAAGTCGATGGTGGAGAACCAAATTGTCAAGACCATGATCGGGGATTTGACGGTTACCCTCAGTATTGGCCTGATTAGTGTCGTAAATGCAGAGTCGATAAATATACGGGAGGATTTTTTGAAGGAGTTGCTGGCGCGGGCGGACAGCGCTCTTTATGAAGCAAAGTTAAAGGGGCGGAATCGTATTGTGGCGGAAATTATTAGTTGATTAACGAGTTTTAACGGAGCAAGCCGATGCCCCGCCAATATGGAATCTGGGTAATAATTACAACCAGAGTGATCACGAAATGCGCGAGGGCAAGTTTCAGGACCTGTTCATGGCGAAACGACTTTCCCTCGGTTCCATTAATAACATTTTGGTAAACAGTGCTTTGATGGGGAAGAAACCAGGGGTTGCTGCACAGAATCACGATCAAGCCGATAATGAATGGATTAATTCCGGTCACGGAAGCCAGCGGCATAAACATAATCATGGTGATTATTTGGGCGGGCGCGGCGGGCAGGGCGAAACGAATCAGGTAGAAGACAAGAATGATGGATAATAATATTAGCACCTTATTCCCTGTGAAATGCAAATAAGGCGCCACGCTATTTGCAATAACGGCAGTTAAGCCAATAGAGGACATGATGCTCCCCAGTCCGGTTAAAGAGCCGAATGCGATCAGATAACTCCAGTCGATATCTGAGCGCACACTTTTTTCATCCAGTATCGCGCACCCGCTCAGAATCAAAAAGCCAAGCATGGCGATCCAGGCGGTGTTGATGTGGTGCCAGGGCTGGGTCAGGAAAGCGAGGATCGTAATTATAACAGTCATTAACGATATTTTTTCTTGCATGGTGATCTGCCCGAGAATCTTAATCTGCGCCTCGATAACGGCCGGGTTGAGTCGCAGTTTTTCCTGGGGCCGGTAAAGAAGGATAATCAACAGGTAAGATAAAAAAAAGAAAAGTGCGCCCATTGGCAACGCCGCTTTCAACCAATATCCCCATGTTATTTTTGAACTTACCTCCGCCGGCAGCAGCCCTAATACAAGGAGATTGGATGACGAGCCGTTGAGAAACAAAAAAGACATTTGACCAAAACCCAATAAGCAGGACATGGCCATGCCCGCTGAGCCGGGGCTGTAGTTTTTTAGATTCAAGGCTTGGCTTAAGCTGCGGGCAAGCGGGCTGGCCAGCGCGGCCCGGCAATTATTTGAAGGGATAACCGGTGTCAAGATCAGGCCGGTCAGAGCGAAGGCCAGCGTTTGCCCGAAGTAGTTGGGAGGAAATTTCCTCAGTAATAACAGCGCCAGCCTGAACAATAAGCCTGTTTTTGATATGGACGCCGATATGGCAAACACGCCCAGCAGGAGATACCATGAGGAGTTGGAGAAACCGGAAAAAGCCGTTTCCGTGGCGGTGACGCCTAAGAGGACCGCCAGCACAGGCAGGGAGAGAGATACAACATGAAATGAAAAGATATTCAACCCCCAGCAGAAAGTCGCCGCCAGCAGCAGCTCAATAAATATTATGTGATGTTTGCTCAGGCCATTTGACAAGAAAAAGAAGGTGGAAATAATACATAATGCCGCTCCCGCAAGGGCAATTGATATCCTTGTATTATTGAAGCGACTGGTTGGTTGCCGACGCCTGTACGTGATATTTTCCGTGAGATAACGCCCGTTTATTAGGGTGTCCCTTGCATTTTCTTCCCTCTTTTCACCGCTTAGTCCGGCGTTGGTGGCTAAGAGCCGCGCGGCTAATACTTCATTGAAATAAATTGAAAGAGAATGATGTTTTTTCATTAAGCTATAAAGGCCCGTTTGAGACAACACGTATACAGTTAAGCCTGTCGCGGCCTTAACGCTGGCTGTCCGGGGCTGGCCCGTCAATAGGGAAATTTCTCCGAAGCACTCCCCTGTGCCCAGGCAGGCAAGCTCTTGTGCTTTACCTTCATTGTCGGTGCAAAAAATATTAACGAATCCGTCAACTATGATAAACAGGGAGTCTCCCGGGTCACCTTGGTTAAATATGATCTGTCCGGCGGCAAATGAGGTCTTCTCCATTTCGGGGATTATTTTGGCCAGGTTGATCCTGTCCAAGCCGGAAAAAAGCGGTATGTTAGCGATCAATTCATGCAAATGAATAACCCCCTGTCCCAAGAAAACAATTACTATTATTGTAACCAGCTATCGCATAAAAGGAAAGATATCGATATAAAGATGTGACGGGGTATTGTCGCAAACTTTATTGACAGTTATAAAACGCGGTGTTATATTAAAATTAAGTTTACAGGTGACGAGACGAGTTAATAAAGAAGAGACGAGAGCAGACAGAGCTGAGTTGAGGCTGTTAGATCAATCACTAACCAGCGCTCAGACTAGGCGCTGGTTTTATTTATGCCAAAATGGCTTAACCCGCACCTCCTCTTATAATCTTCCTGCAACATCTTCCCATAACCGTCACCGAATCAATCAACCGGCAAAAAACTGTTGTCTTGAGCCGGAAATAATTGATTTAATCCAGACTGATATGAAAGAGAGGAGCAAAATAATGAAAGGCATTTTGCAGAAGCTGATTAAAACACAGGAGCTGAATCAGGAAGAAATAGATAAGGTGATTTTCGGTATAAAAGAAGATGAATTTTCACCCACGCAGATAGCGGGATTCTTAATGGCGCTGTTGATGAAGGGTCCGACCACGGCGGAGATAGCGGGAATTGCCAAGGCCATGCGCCGGGCCTGCGTGACCATAAACCCGCGGGTGAACGGTGATTTGACCGATACCTGCGGGACCGGCGGCGGCCTGACTACCTTTAATATCAGCACCGCCAACGCGATAATTTCCGCCGCCGCCGGAGTGAAAATCGCCAAGCACGGCTCCCGTTCCATTTCACATTCTTCGGGCAGCGCCGATGTGCTGGAGGCGCTGGGCATACCGGTGGACCTTGAGCCGCTGCATGCGGAAAAACTCATTGAGGAAATCGGCTTTTCCTTCTTGTACGCGCCGCTTTATCACCCGGTGATGATGAAAGTTTTCGGACCGGAAAACGACCTTGGCATCAAAACGATATTTTTCACGATTATCGGGCCGGTGATCAACCCCGCTGGCGCAAAAAGGCATGTGCTCGGCGTATATCAGCTTCATCTGGTGGAACAGGTGGCCGAAGTGGTCCGGGAAGTCGGCTTGACCCATGCCATGGTTGTGCACGGGATGGACGGACTGGATGAGATCTCGCTGATGGGGGAAACCAAAGTGGCGGAGATTAAGGACGGCAAGATCGACTATTTTGTTATCGTGCCTGAGGATTTCGGCATGAAACGCTGTGGCATTGATGAGCTGTCCGGGGGCGGTCCTGACGACAACGCGAAAATAATCATGGATATTTTTGAGGGAAAGGAAACAGGGCCGCGGCGGGATATGCTTCTCCTAAACACGGCCGCCACTTTTGTGGTGGCTGATCAAGCGGCAAACTTGACGGAAGGTTTGGCGCTGGCCAGGGAGACGTTGGACTCGGGTCTGGCTTTGGCCAAGTTGCATGAGATTAGAAGCAAAACGCAGGAAATCGGGGGCGCGCTGCATTGAATCTGACGGAATCTATTATCGCTGCCCGCCAACGGGGCGACGTTCCGGTCATTGCTGAAATAAAGCGGGTAATTCCCAAGCTGGCGGCGCAGCTCGGGCAGGACGACCGGGACGCCGCACTGCTCGCCAGGTGCTACGAAAAAGGCGGCGCCGCGGGCATTTCTCTGGTGACTGAGCCTGTACATTTTGGAGGGCAGCCCGAAAAAGATATTCCGGCCGTTTTACGCTCCACGCCGTTGCCCCTGCTGATCAAGGACTTCATTACGGACCAGGCAAGGGTGGACTTCTATCGCTCGCTGGTTTCCGCAGTGGACCCTGCTTGTCCCGGCAGGGTAACTTTGCTGCTGATTGCTCACATGGCGGGCGGCAGACTGCCTGAACTGCTGAAATATGTCCGCCGGCAAGGCATGTCGGCCCTTGTGGAAACCAGGGGGATAGAGGACCTGCCGCTGGTGAGGGGCTTGGAGCCGCTGCCCCGGCTGGTCGGATTCAACAATAAAAACATAGATGAGCTGGAAATAGGGGACGATAAATTGCGGCTCGGACAAGACGTGCTCTTCCGCTACCGCCAGGTGGTGGGTGATGCGCTGATTGTTAGTGAAAGCGCCCACCGGGATGCGGCGGATGTCCGGCGCTCCATTGCCGCAGGCGCCGACGCGGTGCTTGTGGGCACGGCGTTCCTGCTGTCCGGGGACCCTGCCCGGACTGTGGCTGATTTCGTCCGGTGCGGGGTGGAGTAATATGACCAAAACAATGATTTGCGGCAGCAGGAAAGAGTCGGACATAGAACTGCTGGCAAAGGCGGGAGTGGACGCAATCGGCTTTATCACCGAGGTCTGGCAGCCTCTCGCGTGCAACCTGAGCCGGGAACAGGCCGGCCGGTTTATTGCCCTGGTACCGCCTTCCATCCGCTCGGTGTTGATCATCACCGCAGAAAATACAGACGGAATTTGCCGCCTGGTGGAGCATTGCCGCCCGGACGCCGTTCAGCTGCACGGATTCAACAAGCCCGAAGATGTGGCGCTCCTCAAGACAAAAATACCTGTAGAAATTATCAAAACGCTGCACGTGCAGGGGGCCGGCGCGATCGAGGGAGATAATCTGACTCAATGCGGCAGCGAGTACCTTGCCGCCGGGGCGGACTGCATATTGCTGGACAGCTTCAGCAAGGGCAAAGTAGGCTCCACAGGCCTGACTATTGACTTTCAGGCAGCCAGGCGGTTGAAGAACGACATATGGCCCCGGCCGCTAATCCTGGCCGGCGGGTTAAACTCCGGCAATGTGGTGGAAGCCGTCCGGACGGTACAGCCATATGCCGTTGATGTGCACAGCGGGGTTACCCGGGAAGGGTGGCTTGATTCCCGGAAAGTCAAGGAATTCGTCAGCATAGTTCATCATTGTTCCCCAGTAGAAAAGTAAAGCTGCTTGATGAGGAAAATTAAATTCTCAGTAAAGTATAATGATTAAAAATGAATGGATGGAGCAGCCCCCTCTGGCACCGGACCGGGAGGCTCTTGCAAGACAAGGCAACAAATCCTCAGACGGGGATCTCCTGCATTGAACTAAGCATATCACCCTGAGTTCCGGAAAAAGCTTCCGCCGCCGTTCCCGTGGCCAGAGCAGCCCACCTATTCAATCAACTCGTAAAACGCGCTGACGGCCGGGCAGATGCTGACTTATCGCTCATCGGGGATTGAAGCTCCCCTCATGTCGCCCCTGGCCAGGGAGGCGAATATTCCCCCTAAACAGGCAACGGCAAATATAATGAAAGATATTTTGAAACTTTTAATGAGCAGGCCGGGGTCTGCGGCATTCAGCTGGGCGCTGCCGATGTGCAAGTCTATGATTAGCGTGGCCAGCGCCATGCTGGCGGCCTGTCCGGTGAGCCGCATGGTTCCCAGGGTTGATGAAGCTATGCCGTAGAACTGCTTTTCCACCGATCCCATAATAGCGTTGTTGTTGGGGGAGGAAAACAGCGCGAAGCCGATACCCAGCAGGGCGAGATTGGCCACGATAAACCATGTGGGCGTGTCTTTGCCGATGAAATAAAATAAGGCCAGTCCGATTGTAGTCAGGCCCATTCCCCAGGAAGCGACTATCCTCGGCTCCACGCGGTCGGAAAGAATTCCCGCGAAAGGAGACAGCAGCGCCATGAGCACCGGCTGCGACAGCAGGATCAGGCCCGCTGTCTGGGAGTTATAGCCCAAAACCACCTGAAGGTACAGGGAGAGCAGGAAGCCGACCGCGAAAGTCGCGCTGTAGTTGATGAAAGCCGCCAGGTTGGAATAGGCGAACGCGGTGTTTCCGCTGAGCAGCTTGATATTCAACATGGGCTGTTGCACCTTGGCCTGGCGCCTGACGAACAGGACCAGCAAAATCAGGCCGGCAGCGGCGAGCGCTTTGGCCGGGGCATAGGTGGCCATGGCTGAGAAGCCGTACATTAAAGACCCCAAACCAACGCTGTAGAGCGCGGCGCCGTTCCAATCAAACCGCTCGCTCCGGGCGTCCGCCCACTCCGCCTTTATTTTCCAAACCGCCAGCAGCATGACCGGCAAGCCAATCAGCACGTTGAGATAGAATATGGACTGCCAGCCGAAGTGCTGGTTCATCGCGCCGCCCAGCACCGGCCCCAGGGAAAGGCCGGTATAAACTGTGGCGGCGTTGATGCCCAGCACCTTGCCTCTCTCCTGGGGCGGGAAAACCGAGGTTAATATGGCCATGCCCGTACTGAAGAGCGCGGCGCCGCCGGCTCCCTGCAGCAGCCTGAAGAAAACCAGCGCCTGGATGGACCAGGCCAGGTTGCATAACAATGAAGACAGAGTGAAAACAAAAATACCCCACACAAAAATCTTTTTCCTGCCGAGAATGTCCGCCAGCCTGCCGAATGGCAGAAGCAGCGCCGCTGAAGAGAGGAGGTAGCCGCTTACCACCCAGCTCAGCATGAAAGTGCTGCTGTTGAATTGTTCCCCGATCGCCGGTATGGCCAAATTGACCGCGCTGCCCATGAAGGGAGTCATGAATGAAGCCAGCATTACGGTGATTAACGAGTATTTTCTTAATGTATTATCTTGTGCCAATTTCTGATGCCCCCTCAACGCGGATAATATCATTGGTATTTAGATTGTTTTAGTTTCTATTTTATTGGAATAATAACTTTGAATCAAATAATTTTTTTCTAAGTCCGGGACAGATGATTACCAGTCAAAATCGCCCTCCGGGTAGAGCTCGCGTAATACTGAACTTGCTTTATAATTATACTATTTTAAGAAGCTGGTGATTAAGAATGGTATTTATTCCCCAAAGGGTAATATTTGAACCGGATTCCCTGCGGTACCCTTTGGGGGATAAGCTGCTGGCTTATTTCAAGGACCGGGGTGTTGAAACCGGCTTCACGTCATCTCATAACAGGGTCACCTCGATTCCGGGCAAAACCCCGGGCGAAGGCTATTTTGAGGGCAAACGCACCCTGGTGGTGGGAGTGCGCCGGACGATGCGCTTTGAAACCTGCAGGCCGTCGGCCCACTTTCAACTGCCCCTGGCCACTTCCTGCCCCGGCAAGTGTGAATACTGCTACCTGCTCACCAACCTGGGCAGAAAGCCTTACATCCGTATCTATGTCAACACTGAGGAAATCTTGAGCGCCGCCAAAGATTACCTGGAAAAAAGAAAGCCGGCGGTCACTGTCTTTGAGGGGGCCGCCACGTCCGACCCGATTCCCACGGAGCCTTACACCGGCATTTTAAGAAAGGCTATTGAGTTCTTCGGGGAACAGGGGCGCGGCCGCTTCCGCTTCGTCACCAAATTCACCGATGTTGACACGCTGCTGGAAGCGCCCCATCATGGGCATACCCGTTTTCGCTTCAGCATCAATACCGGGGAGATCATCAGGCAGTTCGAGCACGCCACCCCGCCGCTGGAAGAAAGGCTGGCGGCGGCCAAAAGAGTGGCGTCGGCCGGCTACCCGCTGGGGTTTTTGGTG
>JGI12104J13512_1000508_pt1 | contig 34812 bp, 30 predicted proteins | sample TerdegcTABiofilm_FD_13512 | JGI IMG/M metagenome (IMG submission 13512)
GGTCAGTGGAGATACGATCACGACGGAGATTTCAAAAAAACAGAGATCTATCCTGGATGCGCTCGGACTATGTGCTTAAATCACCCGGAAGTCAGGTGGCACAGCACCGATGCGGTCCATCTCAATGGTCCGCAAGGTGCGGGATGGAGCAGCCGGTGGGGAGGAGTATGCGACGAACCCACGGGCGTCTACTTACTACATCAAACCGCAGAAAAGCAGGGAGGCGATGTGAGCGGAACGGACTGGAGCGAGGACCGGCCGGAGCGGAGCGGAAGGGAGTGGAAACGAGCTTGGCCGAGCGTCCGCAGAAGGCCAGCCTAGGCTTCGCTAAAGATGATTTGATGCGCGGTTTATAAGCAAGACAATAAAGCCTGCTGGCCGAGATAGCTATGAGAGAGGAATATCTTAGCACAGGAATACTTAATCAGATTTTATATTTTTCGAAATAATCGCCAGATAGAACCGGACACAAGGTATCAAAGCCCCAGCCGTGATTTGAACACGGGACCTGCTGATTACAAGTCAGCCGCTCTGCCAGCTAAGCCACTGGGGCGCCATATAATGTTGCAGCCGGTGCCTGAAAAATGTGGCGACAGCCGGGCCTTTTTCTCCCTTCCGGATGACCGTCCGGGAGCCCTGCCTCGCGGTCACAAATGAAAGGCGAGCCGTCCGTTCCCTGCAGCGGGGTGAGCATTCGGGGTTGTCCCGGCACTTTGCACCGGGGTCCTTCTCCGGGAGACGGACGAACCAGAGGAATTTTACCTTTCGTTATGTCAAGGAGATGCGTTGCATGAGGGTTTACCAGCAGGTTTCTTTTTCTCCAGGTGGTTGATGAAAAGAGGATTTTTAACTTTCCATGACATGGAGAGGAGAACCGCCGGCGATGGTTTTTGGGTGGGCTGCCCGGGCCATCCTCAATGCGGGAGTGGATGCGGGGCAGTCCATGCACTTTTGGTCTCGTTCCTGTGACCGCCCGGCCTTTTACCCTCTGACCTCTGCATGCGTCAGCCCCCGCATTCGGTTCCCATCACCCACCCAGAAGGCAAAGAACCAGCGATTCTCCTGGCAAAAATGCACCGGCGTTTTCATGAACAAGGGCCGGTTGCGAAACACCCCGGGTGTGTTTCCCCCCCGCACATCATCTCCTGTCCCTCTTCATCCCCCTCTCCCAGAGCGTCTCTCCCCTGTGGAGAATCCGGAGGATCCGGTGGTAAGGGATGTCTTTTGTCCCGTTCTCCGTTGCCACCCCGAAGGAGAACGCCTCCACGGAGACGATGCCCCTGCCCGAAACCCGGCTCGTGTTCCCTGGTGCACCGCGGTCAATGTACCAGACCTCGGCATCGGAAAGGGAATACCGGGAGTCGTGGAGGAGCTGGAGGAGGATTTCCCTGCTCCGCATCATGGCTGTTTTCCCGAGGGGATGAATGGATACCGGCCCCGGAGGCCTGCTGGCGTCCGGTCGGCAGTTCCCCTCCATCCGGAACACAATATCACGCCGTCACCTGTCATCCCGTGCTGCACCGGGCCGCAAGGCCTCCATCGCGTATTCGTGGTAAAAAATGGGAAAGGATTACCCCGGCCGTGGTTCCGGCTCCGGCTTTGCCCGGGATATTCCGGGATGAATAGCGGGATTCCATGCGTTCGAACAACCCGGCAGTCCACTCGCATTCAGACTTTCCAGAGGTACTCCTCTGCCATCATCCCGACCTTCCCAAGGCCGTATGCCTGGAAGACCGGTCGCGGGCGGGCAAGCTTGGCTTCCCAGCTCTCGGAAAAGACGTAGCCGTAGCTCCCGTTGGGGAGCGTTCTTACGAATGTATAGACATACATGTCGCTCCCGGGCTCAAACCCGAGCACGAGGGCCCGCACTCCTGCAATATCCGGATCGGGCGTATCGTAGCCGGCCGCTGTCATGTTCCCGGCAAGGACGTCGCCCCGCGCGTACACGGGCAAAGACGCAATGTGTGCGCCGGGCCCGGTAGCCGCCGGTGCAAGGCAGCCCGCAGCGAGGAGGGCGAGGGCCGCACAGAGGAGGAGGCATCCGCAATAGATTGAGCGGTTCATATACCCAAGAGATATCCGCGAGAGCCCATTAATCCCGCAGTGGATGGCAGGGAATGATCCGGGTTTTCCGGAGTGCATTGCAGGGGATGCACCCGGGCAGGGTGTCAACAGGCAGGTGATAACAGGGTACGGACACAAGCGCCGATCTATCAACAGATCTTCCCTTCAAAATATGACCTTTCTCCGTAGTGGTCCGGCAGTACCACGTGATCAAGGGGATTCACCGGCTGGGAGACTGAAACGGGATAGAGGGAAGTATCGCAGCCTGCCGGAAGGATGCGTCCCTCCCGGCGGGAGGACGAAAAAACGGTCTCCTTTATCGTCCCCGGGCGGGAACCTCTGTGCCATGAAGGTACGTTTCTTCCCTGCCTGCTTATTCCTCCTCGCCCTCATCCTCTGTTCGGGGTGCAGCCAGCCTCACGGGGGTTCCTCCGGGTCTTTGCCGGGAACGCAAACAATGACAGCAGGATCGACCGTCCCACCCACGCCGGTCGCTATCTCAATCCGTGCAACGCCCGACCGCTACATCCCGCTCATGTCGTCCACTGTCGGTATCCGCCTCGAACCGGAGTTCAGCCCAACCATTCCGGTGATCTACACGTGGACTGCGAGTTATGGCCACTTCGTCTCGTGGAATTCGACGGATCCCAGGGTTGTCATCCATAACGCGACCGTCCGGACCGTGGAACCATCGATTTACTGGTCCTATCCTCCGCAGGACATGGGGAGGGAAAAACCCCCTGTCAGGGTGCGGCTCGTCGTCGAGACGGAACGGGTAACCCACGGGGGACGGGGGACCGTTGGCTATTCGGAGCTTTTCATCGGGTGGGAGGGCAACGACACGGCCGTTGTCCGTGCATGACGACAGTCTCCATCCAAAGGCATTAACCGCAAAAAAAAGAAGACAGGTACTGGAACAATGGCACACCTCACCGTGGACATCGGGGGACGCCCCGGTGTCGACTGCCGGGGGTTCTGCGAGTACTGTTACTTCAAGCACGTCCGGGATACGCCCCCCTTCGGCTGCCGGTACTGCCCGCCCTTCCGGAAGGGATGCGACTACTGCAGCCGGAGCGTCCGCGAGTCTTACAGCGGTTTTCGGGACCTCCGCGACGTTGCCGATGATGTCCTCGCCCGCCTCCAGGCCATCCCCGACGAGGTGAGCCGCATCACGATCAGCGGCGGCGGGGATCCCAGCTGTTACCCCCGTTTCCGGGATCTCATCGAGCTCCTGGCGAGCATGGAGGCCCCGCTCCACATCGGGTACACGAGCGGCAAGGGGTTCGATGATCCCGGCATCGCAGATTTCCTTGTCCAGTCCGGCCTTTCCGAGATATCGTTCACTGTCTTCTCCGTCCGCCCCGATCTCCGGAGGCGCTACATGCACGACCCGACACCGGAAGCCTCGCTTGCGGTCCTCGAGAGACTGTGTGCTGAGATCGACGTGTACGCTGCCTGCGTCGTCCTGCCGGGAGTCAACGACGGCCCCGTCCTCGAGGAGACGTGCCGCTGGCTCGAGGAGAGAGGTGCAAAGGGCATCATCCTGATGCGGTTTGCCAACCGGACGGACCAGGGCCTGATCCTCGGAAACGCCCCCGTCATTCCCGGCCACCCCGTGCAGGATGTCGCCGGGTTCCGCGACATGGTCACCGCGCTCTCCCGGAAGTTCCGGATAAAGATCAGCGGGACGCCCCTCTGGGACCCCCAGATCGGGTCACCGTTTGCCCTCGCCGCAGAACCGGACCTGGTCGCAAAACTCCCCCGTATCGGGAGGCGGGCAAGCGTCATCTCCGGCAGGATCGCCGCTCCCTACATCGCGTCCATCCTCTCGCAGTGCGGGAAGGGGGCATCAGTCGTCCCGGTCGAAAAGGACATTGCCTGCCTGATCACCATCGATGACCTCCGGGCGCTGGACCCCCGGGACCTCAAGCCCCTGGTCATCATCCCGGGCAGGGCATTCGTGTACGACAGGGAGGCCCAATCCGTCCTCTCGCGGGACGGTGTTGCAAGGACCGTCCTGCGGGGACCCGAGTGCCTCACGGCAGACGCCGAGACGAGCATGGGCATGGACAGGAACGCGGTGCTCGCCCTGGAGATGGAGGCATTCGCCGACCTGATCCGGCTCATCAACCGCTACGGGGAGCCGCTGTAGCCCCCGCGATATCATTAAGAGTACGCCTGCCAAATGGATAGACAGCACTTATAAGGGTGCTGGCAGATGTAAGTCCGACGTGCAGACCATGCACGGGCCCGGGTAACCCGGGCCTCCTGGGATTACGGAGAGTCAGCCTGTGGCTCTTTTCGGATTTACATTTGGGTATTTCGGAGGTGACACAAGACTATGGCACGAATGCACGCACGGCGCAGGGGACACTCGGGATCGGTCCGCCCGTTCCGCAAGGAAGCCCCGTCATGGGCGAACACGGATGTCGCGGCCATCGAGAAGATCATCGTCGATTTGCGGAAGGAAGGCATGTCCGCGAGCCGGATCGGCCTGATCCTGCGGGACCGCCACGGCGTCCCCGACGTGAAACTGGTGACGGGAAAACGGATCAGCCAAATCCTGAAAGAAAAGGGGATGGAACCCGAGATCCCGGAAGACCTGCGGAACCTGATCGCAAAGGCGCTCGGTCTTCGCAAGCACATGGCCGAGAACAAGAACGACCTGCACAACAAGAGGCAACTGCAGCTCACCGAGTCCAAGGTCCGCCGCCTGGTCAAGTACTATACCGGGACGGGCAGGCTGCCCAAGGACTGGAGCTACAAGCCGGAGAGTGCCGAGATCCTGCTCTCGCGCTAAGATCCCATGACCCTGGCCGAGGCCGCAGCACACCTCGCCGGGCACATTGCCCGGCAGGAGTTCGTGGAGGTGTATGCACACCATGATGCGGACGGAATAGCAGCAGGTGCCATCGTCTGCATGGCACTCCTCCGGAAGGGTATCCGGTTCAGGCTGCGCGTCGTTTCGCACATCAGCCCCGCGACCCTCTCCCCGGAGACGCCTGCGCTCCTCTGCGACCTCGGATCAGGGATCCCCGACCTGCCGCCGGAAGTCATGGTAATCGACCACCATGTCCCCCGGTTCAGCGGTGCCCTCCAGGTCAACCCGCGGCTCTGCGGCGTCGACGGGGAACGCGAACTCTCCTCCGCGGGAGCCGCGTTCCTGGTTGCGCAGGCGCTGGGTGACAACCGCGACCTCGCCGGGCTCGTCATGCTCGGCATCATCGGCGACGGCCAGCAACTGGCGGGAGAGAACCTCGCCATCTTCAACGATGCCGTGGCGCTGGGCCTGGTCTCCCCCGGCAAAGGCCTGCTGCTTGCCGGCAGGGACGACCACGAGAGGCTCTACGGGGCGCTCAACCCCTATCTCCACCAGGTGAGCGGCGACGAGATGGCAGTCTCCGACCTCCTGGAGAGTGCAGCCGGGGACGGGAAGGTCTCGCTCGATAAGCTCCTCTCGCTCATCGTCCTGCGGGTGGCGCCGTATGCTCCGGTGGAGACGCTCGAATCGCTCTACGGGGACTGCTACAGCCTCCAGCGGGAGGTCGTCCCGGACGCCCACACGCTCACCGCTGTCGTGGACGCATGCGGGAAATCAGGACACGGGGGGCTTGCTGCCTCCCTCTGCCTCCGGTCAACCGCGGGTCTCGACGAGGCATACGAGTGCACGATCAGGCACAGGCTCAACGTGATCCGGGCGCTCCGGTCGTGCTGGGAGCAAAAGGACGTCTCCGGCGTGGTGGAGGTCGGGGACCCGTCGGTTGCAAGCGACGTTGCCGACGCCTTCTCCCGGGACTGCCTGCATGACCAGCCCGTTGTGGCCGTTGCAGCGCAGAAAGATGACCTCGCTTTCGTCTCGGTCCGCGTCACGCCGGGCCGCGACATCGATATCAGCGAACACGTGCACGTCGCGGCAGTCCAGGTCGGTGGATTCGGGGGCGGTCACAGGCAGCGGGCTGGAGCAACGGTCCCGGCAGGGCAGCTCTCCCGGTTCATGGACGCCCTGCAGAAATCGGTGGCTGCATGATGGAGATCCGGGGCATCCTGCGGACCCGGCATTCCCGGGCGGAGTGCATCGCGGCGTCCCTGCGGCCGGACAACCTCCAGAGCATGCGGACGTGGTCCGAAGGCGGGCAGGTCGTGACCGAGATCCGGGGAGACTCGCTCCGGTCGGTGATCGCATCAGTGGACGACTACCTCATGAACCTGGCAATTGCAGAAGACCTCTGCAGCCTCGTCCCGGAAAAAGGAGAAGAGAGGGACCCGGCTCCGCGCAGGCCAAAACCGCCGTGCGACGGGCAGGGAGAGACCCGGTGACAGGGCGGACAACGCCCCGAAGGGAAGGACAAAAAGAAGAAAGACAGGACGGAACCTGGTGATACAATGGCAAAGAAGAAACAATCAGGAAGACGAGTGGAAGGCTGGAAAGCCAAGAGCTGGTACAAGGTGTTTGCACCCGAGGTCCTTGGAAAGACCTACATTGGGGATACGATCGCCAACGACCCGGAGAGCGTGGTCGGGCGGATCCTGCAGACCACGCTGGGCGAGATCATCAACGATTACGCCCGGCAGAACGTCAAGATGAAGTTCAAGATCGCAAACGTGGCTGGGGACTCGGCGTACACCGAGTTCGTGGGCCACGAGATCACCCGCGACTACCTGCGGTCGATGATCAAGAGGCGCACGTCGCGCATCGACTGCCACGTCCCGGTCACGACAAAGGATGGAAAAAGGGTAGATCTCACGGTGACGTGCTTTACGCTCACCCGTGCAAACCTCTCCCAGGCCCACGAGATCCGGAGCATCATCTCCTCGATGATCTCGAAGATGGGATCGGAAGCAGACATGAACGGGATCATTTCCGGCATCGTCAACGGCGACTTCTCCCGCGAGGTCTTCAAGGCGGTCAAGCCCGTCTTCCCGGTCCGGCGTGTCGAGGTCATCAAGTCAAAGCTGACCACGGCCAAGGTCGTGTAGGAAAATACCGCCCTTTTTTTGGAAAAACCTTTTTTCTCACCGCTCCCGGGAGGAGGGGCACGCGCCCTTTTTCCTCCCGGCATCCGGCGGGGGTGAAACATAAGTGAGCGTGGTGACAAAACTTCCCTGTCATGACGGCACACAAGATCCTCTTCCTCGTCCTCGACGGCATCTCCGACCGGCCCTGCCCGGAACTCGGCAACCGGACACCACTCCAGGCGGCAGTAACCCCCATCCTCGACGGGATCGCGGCCGAAGGTGCCTGCGGCATCATGGACACGATCGCCCCCGGTATCCGGCCCGGTTCAGACACGGCCCACCTGAGCCTGCTCGGGTACGAACCCGAAAAGTACTATACCGGGAGAGGGCCGCTCGAGGCCGAGGGCTGCGGTATCCACATGGAACCTGGCATGATCGGATTTCGGTGCAACTACGCGACGCTGGACGATCAGGGCCGTGTGGTCGACCGGAGGGCCGGCAGGATACATGGGACAGAACCCCTTTCGCAGGCCATCCAGGAGGGCGTCGACCTCTCCCCGCTGGGTGTGGAATTTTTCTTCCGTTCCGGCGCCGGGCACCGGGCAGCCCTCGCGTTCCGGGGAGAGGGACTCGGTGTCGCGGTCACGTCGAACGACCCGAAGAAGGAGGGTGTGCCGCCCCTCCCCTTCGAGGCACGGAGCGGGGACGAGGCAGACAGGATGACGGCCCGGGCCCTGGCCGCCTTCGTGGCCCAGGCAGAAGAGATCCTCCGGGACCATCCCGTTAACGCATCGAGGCGGGCAGAGGGTCTTTTGCCTGCAAACACGGTCCTTGTCCGGGGGGCCGGGAAGATGGGATACTTCGAGCCGTTCTCCACGAAGTATGGCCTGTCCGGGAAGGTCATATCGGCTGCCGCCCTCATCTCCGGGATCGGGACCGCCGTCGGGCTTACCCGCGTTGACGTGCCGGGGATCACCGGATCGGTCGACTCGGACCTGGGTGCAAAGGTCCGGGCCGCGAGGGAGGCGCTCTCTTCGGCAGACTTCGTCCTCGTCAACATCAAGGGGGCCGACGAGGCAGGACACGACGGAAACGTCCGGGAAAAGGTGGCTTTCATCGAGAAGATCGACCTTGCCCTTGCACCTCTTGCAAGATTGCCGGATACGCTCATCGTCGTCTGCGCAGACCACTCCACGCCCTGCAGCGTGAAGGATCACAGTGCCGACCCTGTCCCTGTCGTCATCGCGGGGGAGGGTGTCCGGGTCGATCGCGTGACCAGCTTCAACGAGATCTCCTGCGCCGAAGGCGGGCTCCACAGGATACGCGGGTCCTCCCTGATGCCGATCCTTCTCGACCTCCTGAACCGGTCGCCCAAGTACGGGGCGTGACCTGCCATGGATACGGGAGCACCACGAAAAACCCCTCTCCTCGAGGGTGTCATGGAGGTTGCCGGTCTGCGTTGCATCGAGCCTTCCTTTGCAGACCTCATCGACGACGCATACACCGCCTGGCTCGAGGACGTCCCTGCCGACGAGGGGAGGATGCTCGTCGACGAGGGGGATGAGCCACTCGCATTCGCATTCCACACGGAACAGGGCTGGCTGATGGGCTCGTTCCACCTCAAAGAGCCGACCCTTGCCCTCATCGAGCACTTCGAGGAGATCCCCGGGGAGATATTCCAGGAGGAGCGGGCGGTCTTCGAGGATGCCGTCCGGGAATACTACAGCCTCGACCTTGCCCGGACCGTCACACCCGCCCTCGATGACCTCAACCCCGACAGGATCGGGAAGGCCCGCGACCTCCTCTCCGAGTTCTGGAAGGGGAGGTCATTTTCCTCGTGCCTTGACTGCTGTTGCGGGTCGGGCCTTGGGTCCCTCGTTTTGAGGGAACGCGGGATTGCCCCCCTTGCCTACGACAACGATCCTTCGCTCCTCTCGCTGGGCATCTCGCGGGGCCGCCTCCTGCCCGAAAAAACGATGTACATCGACGGGACCCTTGCGGAACACTACTGCCGGGGAGCAGACGCAGGCCTCGGCCTGATGTTCGGGGAGATCAATACCTTCAACGAGGGCACATGGGAGGCGATCACGGACGCCCTCCTCGGCCTTGCAGAATACTGCCTGATTACCGTCGGGACGGAGCGCGAGGCGGACCTCATCCGGTCCTGGGGAAAAAGCCGGGGCTGCCGGGTCGAAACAGCGGAAAACACCCGCGATCCCATCTACGACCGGTGGGTCTGCGAGCTGGAAAGGGCGTGAAAGGGGAAGTGCATCCCCCAAAAAAAGTCTTTGTTCTCCGTTGAGTCAGGGCGGGGAACCGGGAAACGAGAAATGGGAGACGGGAAAGCCCCCGTGGCTCCCCCCTCCGAAATGACGGATGATGCGTTTTATCAAAAAATTACCTTTTCGTCCTCTTCTTCTCTTTCTCCTTCTCCTTTCTCCTCTCCGCGTCTGCACATGCAAGTTCGGCTACGATGTCGAGGGGATCCTCCATCTTCCGGGCCAGTTCCCGGACCTCGAGGAGGCGTTCCACCCCGATGAAGTGCTCGGCCATAACCCGTGCGAGCGGCGAGAGCGCAACCCTGCCGTCTTCCCGTTTCACGAGACCCTTGTCGACAAGGACGTCGAGGACCGGCTCCATCGTTCCCACCATGGATGCGTTGATCTTCTCCAAATCTGCGAGCTTTCCCCTGCATACCACGGCATTTGCGACGTACTCCTCGGAGCTCTGTTCGAGGTCGTGATCGGGTGCGACCTCTTCCATCTCGCCCTGCAGCAGTTTCATCGCGACCTCTTCCTCTGTGATGCCCGACGTCCGGGAATAGGAAGCCCCCGGTTCGGCGAGCACAACGACCTTTCCGAGGTCATGGAAGTCAGGCCGGCCCGCCCTGCCCGACATCTGGCCAAACTCCTGGACAGAGAGCCACGATATTGCCATGGCGAGCGAGTCGAAGATGACCTGGGACGCCGGGAAGTCAACCCCCGCACCGAGCGCCGCAGTGGTGACAACGGCCTTTATTTTCCCGGACAGAAATTTGGCCTCGATCTCGCGCTTTTCCTGCGACGTGAGCCCTGCGTGGTACGCCGCGTAACCGGGGCCGAGTGCATCGGCGATCACGTGCGTCCTCGCCCGGGAGTTCGTAAAGACGATCGACTGCCCGTGGAATCCCTTCGAGGAGACCCGGGAGTACTCCTGCGTGCACAGGCGCTTAATCGTCGGTATCTTCTGCTTGTTCTCGATGAAAAGGAGGTAACGCTCGAGCGGGACGGGCCGGTCGTCGTACCGGACGAGGGTCGCACCAAGCTTCTTTGCAAGGACCTTCGGCACCCCGATCGTTGCCGAGAGGTACAGGAACTGGGCGCCGGGGTACAGGTACTTGAGCCGTGCGATGAGCCCGTCGAGCCGGTGACCCCGGTCAGGGTCGGTGAGCATCTGGACCTCGTCGATCACGACTGTCCCGATGGGCGGAAGAGTCCCCCCGGTACGGATGAAGTGGTCCACACCCTCGTACGTCCCGACAACAAGGGGTGCCCGGATGTTCCTGTCGCCGGCCGGCCGGTTCTCGGGGATGTTGATTCGTGCCTGCCCGACGAGGAGGCCCACGCCCGCGATCTTCCCGTACCGTTCCTCGAACCTCTGGTACTTCTGGACGGCGAGGGCAACGAGCGGAACGAGGAAGAGGCAGTGTCCCCTCCCCTCCATGAAGTTTTTCAGACCCGCCATCTCGCCGATGAACGTCTTTCCGCTCGCGGTGGCAGAGACGATCAGGAGGTGTTTTCCGTGGAGCAGCCCCGCGTCGACTGCCATCTGCTGGACCGGCATGAGTTTTTCGACCCCCGAAGCATCCACGAATCCGCGGGGGAGGGGCAGCTCGACCAGGGCCTGGGTCTTCTGGACGGGGTGCGCTTCGAGACGGTCGTAGAGGGCCTGCGAGATACGGGCCTTCTCCGGTCCAACGGACGCAAGGACCTTCCCGACGTCGCGGAGCGATGAGAGGAGCTCCTCAAGATGCCCGAGCGCCCCCTTGCCGACCTTTCCCATCGTCGCAAGTTCCCGGCGCAGTTCCCTCTTGCCGCACTCGAAGCAGATCCTCTCTCCCGTTGTGTAAAGGACGCTGTTTTTCCGGGAGAGCGGCGTGACCCGGTCCTCCATCAGGCAGATCCGGCACACGTTCGTGATGGTATAGGGGATCTGGAAGTCCTTGAGGAACCCTTCGAATGCCTCGTCTTTTCCCGACAGGTAAACGGAACCCTTCCGCAGGGAGACGACAAGTTCCTTTGACGGCGTGTGGCGGAACTGCTGCCTGCCGCCCCACCGCACCCTGTACCGCCCGGGCCGGTATCCCCGCGGGGTCTTCTCGACCTCCGCGATCCCGACGGCAACCACCTTGAGGTTGTCCAGGAAGAGGACCCTGTAGTCACCCTTCTGCGGCGCGACAAGTATGTTCATGGAGAGATGAGGTCATGGAGTGTGTAGGAGAGCCCGACACCCTCGAGCCGCTTGAGAAAGTCGGTGAACTCCTCGTCGACGATGATGATGACGCACTCCAGCCCGTGGAATGCAGCCTCGATCACCCCCTCCCGGGCACCGAAGAACATGTCCGGCTTCCTCCCGATCTGCTCCAGGGCAACGTACGCCTCGAGCCCGACAGCAGCGACAACAGCTGCATCCTGCACGAGGTCGCGGAGGAGGTCCTTTCTCACGCGGCGGGACCCGCCCCGCTCGATCCGGGGGACCTTGCAGACGTGGATGACCCCCTCGGTATGGTCGATTAAACCCGAGAGCCGGGCGACACCGACGTCCTCGCCCTCCCGGGCATCCCGGACAACGGTCCCCATGGCACTCCTCGGCTCGCGGGACGCGTACAGGAAACCGCCCTGCATGTAGACACCGACCGGTTCCCCCTCGCGGAGGTCGGTTGCAGCGATCGCAGTCCAGGTGGAGACCTGCTGGATGACGTCCCTCCTGATGTGGCGTGCATACGCTTCGAGGACTTCGGCCTGTGACTGGATCCACTCGATCCCGCTCCGGGTCACGCTGTAATGTCCCCGGCCATGGGCTGCAACCATGTCCTCCTCGACGAGTTCCCGGATGTACTCGGAGACTGCCTGAGGCGTGACCCCCAGTTTACGGGCGACCTCCTGCTGGCGGATGGCTGGCTGGTGTTCTGCGATCTCGACGAGGATCTGGAGTCTCGTGACCTCCCGCTTGCTGCGCAGGAGCGTCGAGAGCGGGTCAGTGTCTGTCGCGGTCAAGGAGAACCAGCCCCTGCCCTTTCACATCAAGGTGGGGAATACGCTTGGCAAGTCCCTTGATGAAGACGGGATTGACCCCGAATTTCCGTGCAATGTCGTTGATCGACGAGTTCCCGGAACGGAGTTCCTCTTCCACCTTCTCGACGAGTTCACGGAGGTACTCGTCGTTGGAGACCGCGATGAAGAGCAGGTCGGAGAGGTCGGCGAAGTTGCACTGGAAATTTGCCCGGAACTTGTTGTATGTCGCCCGGTACTCCTTGGACGGTTTCTGGCCGGGAACCGGCATCCTCCACTGTTCCTCGATCAGGCTTCCCTTCTTGAGGACCATCAGGCACTGGCCCACGTCACCGTCTGTCACCTGGGCACAGAGTTCCTCCTCGGTCATCCAGGACCTCGTCAACAGATCGTAGACTTTCTTGTAGGTTGCGTTATGAAAAGTGATGAGGAGGGGAATGAGGTCGACGGGATCGTTGACTATCCTGATATGGCCGGTCACTGCTAAAACCCTATTATTATATGGCGTGATAAATCAATAAATCTTTGTTTGAACGGCATGCGCAGGAGTGGACGGATAAAAATCCGCGGAATCGTGCAGGGGGTTGGCTTCCGGCCTTTTGTGTATGCCACCGCAAAAAAGCTTGGCATCGTCGGTTTCGTGAAAAACAGGGGGAGCGAAGTCGAGATCCAGGCCCATGGCGACCGGTTCGAAGAGTTCCTGGCGGCAGTCTCGCGGGGACCGCCGATGGCGGAGATCGACAGTGTCGAAGTCCTTTCTGATCCGGGGCCCTTTCCCGACACGTTCCTGATCGCGGAGAGCGACAGGGGTTCGCTCTCGGGCATGATTCCCCCGGATATCGCCACGTGCACCGAGTGCATCCGGGATATCGGCACTCCGGGCGGGCGGTACGCGGGTTACTGGGCAACGTCCTGCGTCAACTGCGGTCCCCGGTACAGCATCATCCGGGACCTGCCCTACGACAGGGAGAGGACGTCGATGGCCGCGTTCCCGCCCTGCCCGGCATGCGCAGGGGAATACGGCGACCCTTCCAGCAGGAGGCACCATGCCCAGACGATTGCGTGTGCCGCCTGCGGTCCGGCATTGCGCCTCCTCGACGCGTCCGGAACGGAAGTGCCCTCTCCTGACGTCATACGCGAAACTGCCCGGCTCCTCGATGCAGGGTCTATCGTTGCCATCCGGGGAATCGGCGGTTTCCACCTCGCCTGCACCGAGGAACTCGCCGGTGAGCTGAAGCGGCGGCTCGGTCGCCAGGAACAGCCTTTTGCCGTCATGGTCAGGCCGGACCACGTGGAACGGATCGCTTTCGTCTCCCCGGAAGAGATGGCTGCACTGCAGGGTCACGAAAGGCCGATTGTCGTTTTGGAAAAGCGGGACCCGGAAGCCCACGCCACGATCTCGAACCTCCACACCATCGGGTGCATGTTCCCGTATACGGGCCTCCACCACCTCCTCTTCTCCCACCTTGCCCATCCGCTCCTGATCATGACGAGTGCCAACCTTCCCGGCTACCCCATGATCACGGATATCGACGTCGCGATGGCGAAGTTGCATGACATGGCCGATTTCTTCCTCACCCACAACCGGGCGATCGTGAACCGGTGCGACGATTCCGTCGTCAGGGATGGGTTCATCATCCGGCTCTCCCGCGGGCTTGCGCCGAAGAGAACACGGATTGATCTTGGGGATGCATCCATCCTTGCCGTCGGGCCGGAACTGAACGCGAACGTGACCGTTTACCGCCAGGGTTTCTGCACGACCTCTCCCCACGTCGGCAACGTGCGCAATCCCCAGACCTATGCCTACCACCAGGAGACGATCGCCACACTCTGCCGGTTCCTCGGGGAAGGGTTCGAGGTCATTGCCCACGACGCCCATCCCCAGTTCCTGTCCACCCGGTATGCAAGGGAACTATCCCACCGCTGGGATGCGACCCTCGTCCCCGTCCAGCACCACCAGGCCCATATCGCTGCGACGACCCGGGAAGAGTGCATCGGGATAGCGATAGACGGTGTCGGGCACGGCACGGATGGCACGGTCTGGGGCGGGGAAGTCTTTGCAGGGTCCCCTGCCGGGTACGAGCGTGTCGGGCACCTCGAGGTCGTTCCCATGCCCGGCGGCGACCTCGCGACGCGTTTTCCCGAAAGAATGCTCTACGGGATTCTCCCCGTGCCGGAGGTGACGGACCTCCTTGCCGCGAGGGGCTGGACAGACGTCGAGATCACGTTCCTCGAGACGCAGCTTGGCCGGAACCTCAACGTGGTCCCCACGTCCAGCACGGGCAGGGTCCTCGACGCGGTGTCTGCACTGCTGGGCGTCTGCCGGGAGAGGACATACGATGGTGAACCGGCGATGAAACTCGAGTCTTTTGCCACCGGCGGGAAGGCGGTCCCCTGGGACCTCGTATACAGAAGCGACGGGGGTCGGGAAGTGCTCTCCACACGTGCCCTCGTGAAAAGGGCGCTTTCGGAAGCCGGAAAAGCGGGGGACCGGGCAGGGCTCCGGTCCGTTGCAGCATCATTCCAGTTCAATCTCGCACGCGGGATCGCCGGGCTTGCCATCCATGCCGCACAGAAAAGGGGTATTCCCCTCGTTGCCCTCTCGGGAGGCGTCGCTTACAACAGGTCTATCCGCGAGACCATCCGGGCCGAGGTGACGAAGGCAGGGCTTGCATTCCACATGAACCGCGGGTACCCCCTCGGGGACGGGTGCATATCTTATGGCCAGTGCATCGTTGCCGGGACACTCGAACGGGAAGGGTCGTGAGCGGGCGCGGTTCTTCAACGTACGTACTGGGGCAGGAGTCTGTCATAATGCCCCGGGGTAGGTGCCATGCCAGGCAAAAAAGGGTCGAAAAGTCCCCGGGACAGTCCCCGGTTTGTCATTCCCCTCCCTGCCGCAGGATGGACAACCCTCCGGTGAGGCCCCAACGCGAACCCATGCTTTCGATTCCGAAAAATTCCTGATTTGCAGGAGTGTGCCGGTTCGTTGTCCCGGCATCAACAATACAGGTAAAAAAAGAGTATATCCCGCTCTATCAGAAACCGGACCTTGTCGGACTGAGCACGATGAGGGGCACTTGTATCGTCTTTCCTGCCTGTACGGTCACCGTTTTCACGGTCGTCTTGTAGTTCTGTTTGGCTACCTTCAGTTCGTGGTTTCCGGCAGGTATATCGGAGATCGTGGCCGGGCTGATACCTTTTACCACGTCATCGATGTAGATGGTTGCTCCCCGCGGAACGGTACTGATCTTGAGTGCCCCCGTCCCTGTGCTCCCTGTGACGGTTGCCGTTGGGGTCAGCGTCGCTGTCGGGACTGCAGTTGGGATATTCGTGGTCACGGATGTCGTCGGGAACATCGTCGGGAACATCGTCGGTATCCCCTTCATGAAAATAATCAGCGGGACCCGCTTGTGTTCGCCGGGGCTGACCGTCACCGTCGTTGTGTATTCCCTGTACCCCGGATAGGCAGCCGTGAGGGTGTGCGTCCCCGGTTCAACCGCGTAATCCTGGAGCGGCGTTGTCCCTATAACGATCCCGTCGAGGGCAACCGACCCCCCGAGCGGATAGGAGAAGACCGTGATGTATCCGGGTTCCTGCCCGGGTTGTGTCGGGGTTGCAGTCGGGGTCGCCGTGGGTGTTACTGTCGCTGTCGGTGTTGCCGTCGGGGTCGCCGTGGGTGTTACTGTCGCTGTTGGTGTTGCCGTCGGGGTCGCCGTGGGTGTTACTGTCGCTGTTGGTGTTGTCGTCGGGGTTGCCGTCGGGGTCGTCGTGGGTGTTACTGTCGCTGTCGGAACGACGCCTCCGACAGAGATGGTGCCCGGGATGACTGTCGGATTGATCGGGTCGCCAGCTCCGTCAGGGTCCATCTGCCTCACAGTGAGACCGAGGGTTGTCGCTCCCGCGATCTTCCCCTTCACCGTCAGGGTCACGAGAGTGACGCCCGTGGCCCCCGGTGAAACGCCGAGGGAGAGATCACTTGCCCGCAAGGAGACTTCCGATGCAGGCACAGCCGAGCTCAGCTTCATCGACGCCCATGACGGGAATGTAACCGCCGTTATCTCTGCAACGGACGGGTCTGCAACTGATGCAGTCATGATGTAACCCGAGAGCCCTGTCGGGAGGCTGTCGGCCACGATTGTCACATCGACACTCGAGCCTGCGTCAGGTATCGTGGCGGGACTGACTGTGACGGTCGTTGCCAGTGCCGGAACAGCGAGCAGGCAGATGCATGCGCACAGGATGACCGTTTCTTTCCACTTGGTGAAATACATGTGAATCCCCCTCCTTACACCATCGTAAAGAGGATGTAGAGGTCGTCGAAATCGATACGACCGTTGTTGTTGTAGTCAAACAGGCTCACGGGCTCGTTCTCCTGGATCCACTCGAGGTAGAGGAAGTACTGGACCACGTCATCGAAGTCTATCCTTCCGTTCCCGTTGACATCCCAGTATACCCCGTCATGGAACGGGTCGGTTGGCGGGTTCGTATAGCCTGGCAGGGGGAGGAGGACAACAACCTGGACGGGTGCCTTGTTGACCCACGTATAGACCGGGTCCCCCGTGTCGGTATCGATCTGCGAGACGGTGACGTCGAGGGTGGTTGTCATCGGTGTTTTTCCCGTGCTGTTGAAGAGCGCGAGCTCGACGTTCGTTGCACCGGGCCTGATGACGTCATCGATGTCTGACGCCTTTATCCAGACCGACGGCGCCGGGACCGTGCTGGTAATAACGAAACTCTCGTTCAGCCACGAGGGTGGACGGAACGTCACCATGTCTGCCGCGGAGGCATTCGTGAAGAAGATCGTGATGTTGTACCCGGAAAGCCCCCTCTCCGCGTACTCGAGGACGAGTTTCATTGCCGTCGTGGAATTGGTCGGAATGATCGCAGAGGACGGGACGAACGTCAGGTTCACTGTCGTTGCATTTCCTGCGACGGATATGTACCTGCTGCGGGTCATCGTGTTCGTTCCGAACTCGTTTCCGGCCGTCAGGGAGACTGTGTAGTTACCGGCGTGGAGGTACGTATGGTTGAACGTGAGGTTGTTCGTCCTGTTCTCAGTCTGACCGTCGCCAAATGTCCACAACCACCAGGCCGGGTATCCCGTAGAGAAGTCGGTGAAGGTAACATTGAGGGGCTCGACGCCGATCACGGGATCAGCCGTGAAATTCGCCACCGGGATCTCGCCGACCCGGATGTACTCGAACCGGGACATCGTGTCGTTGCCGTAGAGGTTCCTCACCGTGAGGTTGACCGTGTAGTTCCCCATCGCCGTGAATACGTGGACGGGGTTACTGGCAGTTCCGTTGGGCGAACCGTCACCAAACGTCCAGTTCCAGGAGGTTACTGCAGGAATGGCGGTCGAGAGGTCAGTGAACTGCACGGCAAGGGGTGCCAGACCGAACGTGACATTGGCAGTGAAATTGGCGGTCGGAACGTCCCCTGCCTCCACGAGCCCCCACTTCGTTGTACTGTTGGAACCATACTCGTTGGTTGCGGTCAGTCTGACATCGTAGAGCCCGGGGATATGGTACGTCCAGTTGGTATACTGGTCCGTGCTGAAGTTCCCGTCACCGAAACTCCAGTTCCATGCGACCGGTGCATCGTTCGTAAGGTCCGTGAAGTTCACGTCGAAGGGAACCTGTCCCTGGCAGAATGTGCACTCCACTCCCGAGACGTTTGCAGAGAAATTCACGATGAGCGGGTCTCCGACCTGGATGTATTCGTATTTTCCGGTCGAGTTGCTCCCGTCGAGGTTGCTCACCGTCAGGTTGACCGTCCAGTTACCGGTATAGTAGATATGGCTGGGGTGCTGGAGGGTCGACGTGTTGCCATCGCCAAAGAGCCATGACCAGGCCGTCGGTTCACCGGTCGAGAGATCGGTAAAGTTGACGAGCAGCGGGGGCAGGCCCCTGATGAGGGTATAGTTTTCCACGCCGTTGGCTTCCGCCGTGAAGTTTGCTACCGGCGGAACGGAGGCAATCCGGGCGACGAATGCGTCGCTAATCCCTGCAAGTGTCGGCTGGACGGCATTCTTTACCGGGAAGTTTGCTGACTCCGTATATCCGACGATCGTTACATTGGAGTCTAAGAGTGCTATTCCCATGGCCCTGTCATCGAGCCGGCCACCCAGGTACGTCGAGTACATGAGCGCTGTCCCGTTCGGGTAGAACCGGGTCACAAATGCGTCGTACGTGTAGGAATTAAGGGCTGACTGGACGGCATTCTTCACCGGGAAATCGAGCGAATCCGTGTAGCCGGTCACGAATATTGATCCCATGTTATCGACAGCAACCCCCCTGCCGTCCTCGACCAGCTGTCCGCCCAGGTACGTGGAAAAGTTCACCGTGCGCCCTTCCGGGTTCAGTTTTGTCAGGAACGCGTCCTGGAGACCTTTCAGCTGTAACTGATAGTGCGGTGGGGGGGAGGTTATCTTGATGAAATCCATTGACCGTGTGAACCCCGTCACGTACATTGCCCCGGTATTATCCACGGCAATACCATTCCCGGATTCCTCGTCAGTGCCCCCCAGGTACGTGGAAGATATAATGGAGCCTGCCGTGGGATTAAAATGTGTCACGAAGGCATCCTGGCCTCCGGAAAGCGAGCTACGGTACGCGTTTAGGGTGGGGAAATCCGAAGATTTCGTCAACCCGGTTACGAAAATGTCCCCGTTTGCGCCCAATGCGATTCCATTGGCCCTGTCGATGTTCCCACCGCCGAGGTATGTCGAATTTGCGATGGATGAAGCTGATCCATCATAGGATATTCCTGTAACGAATGCGTCCCAAGTACCGTTCAATGTTGTATCATACGCTCCCGTTGTCGTCGGGAAGTTGTCCGATGCCGTGGAACCGGCAATGACCGCCACCCCTGAACTGGTGAGCGCAATGGCCTGGCCGATATCGGTCATGTTCCCGCCCAGGTACGAGGAGAACTCGAGGTCGTACCCCTCGGGTGTCAGGACGGTGATAAACGCATCCGCAGAGGAACAACAGGTCCCGCTGTAACTGATATTCTCCTGGAAGGCTTTGAGGACGGGGAAATCAGGCGAGATCGTCTCTCCCGTGACAAACGCGTAACCCGAGTCGTTCACGGCAATTCCGTGCCCGATATCGTCATAATACCCCCCAAGGTACGTCGAGTAGTTCATGGAAAGACCATCAGGCTCGAACTTTGTGACAAACGCGTCCAGCCCGCCACCGGGATCTTCCTGGTACTGTGCCTTCCAGGACGGATACGGGAAGTCGATTGACTGCGTGCTCCCCGTCACATATGTTCCTCCCAGGGAATCGACGGCTACGGCATACCCCCGGTCATCCATGCTCCCCCCGAGGTACGTGGAGAAGTCAAGGTAGGGGTCAATGACGAGCGGGAGGGCAGGGTCGTACGCACCGGTGTCAAAACCGACGAGCCCGTTGCCGGAGAGGACGTACCTGCAGGAGACCGGCACCCTTTCTCCGTTCCGCTCCTGGTAACAGACCGGGGCTGCCTCCCTGATCGTGCCTGCCGACGACTTCACGAGGAGGTTTCCGTCGGCATCGAGGGCAAGGTCATCCTGGCCTGAATACCGGAAGAGGAGGGCTGAGGGATCGGCTCCCGGGGAAAGGACGATATCGCGCTTGAGGACTCCCTGCGTTCCGGAATAGACGATATCGACTCCGGGGAGGATATTGCTGTACCGCACCCTTCCAAACGTCGGGACGTCCCGGACCCATTTTGAGGGATCGTTCCCGATGAAGAAGTTTGCTTTTCCTCCAAGCTTGTCTTCACCTGTTACCACCACGCCGGGGGAATGCCCCTCGAGCGCGATTTCGACTGATGCCGGGGAAATGCCCCCGCTTCCCACGGTGAATACCACTGCATCCTTCGTGAAGAGGATGCTGTGTGCTGGTGCATTCGCGTGGTAGAGCACGTCATCGCTCACCTGTCCTTCGTTCTGGATGAAAACGAGGGGCAGCCCGGATACATCCACTGACAGGGACGTCCCGGCTGTTGCCGGTGATACTGCCAGTGCAAGGAGAACAATGACGGCAACAAATAGCACTGTGTTTCTTTGACTCGAACTCATGAATTTCGCCTCCAGTCATGACCGGCATGGCAGACCCCGTGGGGAGGTGCATTCCCGCCACCTTGAGAGGAACACGACCCAGAACCCAGGGAATCCCAGGCCAGGGAAAGGGGTGGTTTCTGATCAGATTCCTTTATAAAAAACCCTCTCTTCTCCATGCTTATAAATATTTCCCTGAATGTGCCAGAAATTTTCTCCTTTTTCCATAACAGAAACAAAAAACATGCATCCATCGATCAGGGTCCTGTACCTGAGTCGTGTCGGTTCATTTCACGGTCCTTTACCCCGCAAGGAAATTTTCAGGGCAGGGATTCAAATATCACGGGTTAACCACCGTGACTCAGGGTTCACCTGCGACACCTTCCCGGAGCGCAGAAGTCCCCGGATTGGAGTCATGGTTCCCCAAAAAGAGGAGAAATCGAAGGTCTTTTCCCTTTCCGCCAAAAAATTTATCGTGAGCCTGTGCAGACAACTAGAAGCAATACCATCAGGAAGGTGAATTCACATGTTGCTTGCAAATGCTGTCGTCGGTATTATTCAGCTGGTAATTGCCATCATCCTGGCAGTTATCGCGCTCTACATCGGATTTTCCGTGCTCTCACGGATCACGAAGGGTATCGAGGAGGAGAAGGAACTTGCAAAAGGTAACGCTGCGGTTGGAATCATCGTCGCGGCTGTCTTCTTTGCCATTGCACTCGTCGTCCAGTCGGGGGTATCAGGGATATCGCTCGGAGTCTCAAAGGCCCTCTCTGTCGGTCTCTTCTCGATGGACGGGATCGTCGCAATCGGCGTGGCGATACTCCAGCTCATCCTCGGCATCGTCCTTGCGGTGGGTGCCATTTACCTCGCACTCTCGATCCTCGACAGGCTGACCAAGGGTGTCTCGGAGTTCGAGGAGATCAGGAAGGGCAACGTGGCAGTCGCCCTGGAGATGGCGGGAGTCATCGTTGCCACCGCTGTCATCATCCAGTCCGGGGTCATCGGGGTCACCTCGGCTCTCCTTTGAGTCATCCCGAAGAGAGACCCCCTTTTTTCCCTTTTTCATCGGCCCGGTGAAATAACCACCCGGGGACATCGTGGAACTATACCAGGAGGGCTCTTTGTTCTTTTGGTGGGTAGAAGAACTGCAAGGGGGAATGAACATCCCCGTACTCTCACGTGAGAACTGCCCCGGCGGCTTTTTCAACAATCAACTAAAAACCAGATATTTCTTATTTGGATCAACCAATCCGGAATTGCGAGTGGGTAAAGAACCCTCGTGCTGTTTACCACCTGAAACGACAAAGAAAGTGGAAGAAAAAAGATGGGGTATCGGCCAACCGTTTCAGGCATCGGTTTCGTCCTTTTTCCCGGCCCCGGGTTCCGGTTTCATCTGGGGAAAGAGAATGACCTCCTTTATCGAGGGTCGGTTGGAGAGCAGCATCACCAGGCGGTCGATCCCGATCCCGACACCCCCTGTCGGGGGCATCCCGTAGCCCAGTGCGTTGATGAAGTCATAGTCCAGCATCTGGGCCTCGAGGTCCCCGGCTTTCCTCTTCTCCTCCTGGCGCTGGAACCGGCCGAGCTGGTCGACCGGGTCGTTCAGTTCTGAAAAGCCGTTTGCAAGTTCCATGCCCGCAACGAAGAGCTCGAACCTCTCGGTGAAGCCCTCCCGCGACCTGTGCCGCTTTGCGAGGGGCGAGTTCTCGACGGGAAAATCGTGGATGAACGTCGGCTGGATGAGCTGTTCCTCGACGAGTCCCTCGAAGAGGACGACGAGCATCTCCCGGTGGTTTTTCGCGTTTTCCCACTCCTCGATACCCCGGTCCCGTGCGATCGCCTGGAGCTCATCGAGGGTGTGGCTCCATATGTCGATCCCGGCAAGCTCCCGAACTGCCCCGTCCATCGTCATCCTCCGGAACGGCGGGGTAAAATCGAGGCTGGTCTCCCCGAAGGCAACGAGCGTCTTTCCATGGATTTCCTGCGTAATCGTCGAGATGATCCCCTCGCAGAGTGCCATCATGTCGGTGTAATCACGGTACGCCTCGTAGATCTCCACCATGGTGAATTCGGGGTTGTGCTGGGTATCGATGTCCTCGTTCCGGAAGTTCCGCGAGATCTCGTAGACCTTCTCGAATCCCCCGACAACGAGCCTCTTTAAGTACAGTTCCGGGGCAATCCGGAGGAATAGCGTCTGCTGGAGGTAATGGTGGAACGTCGTGAAGGGCCGGGCATTTGCACCGCCGTACACGGGCTGGAGGATGGGGGTTTCGAACTCGAGGAACCCGCGGTCACCGAGGAATTTCCGGAGAGCTGCAACGATCCTGCTCCTGGTCCGGAAGGTCTCGCGCACGTCCGGGTTCACGATGAGGTCGACATACCTCTGCCGGTACCTCTTCTCGACGTCACGCAGGCCATGGAACTTCTCGGGAAGAGAGCAGAGTGCCTTGGAAAGGATGGTGATATCCTCGACCCAGAGCGTGAGTTCTCCAACCTTCGTCCGGAACGCATATCCCTGCACCCCGACGATGTCCCCCCTCTCAAAGCACGTCTCGAAGAGGGTGAACTTCTCCTCCCCGAGATCATTCTTCCGGATGTACAGCTGGATCCTCCCGCTCTCGTCCTGGAGATCGGAAAAGATTGTCTTGCCGTGGTTCCTGACCGTATAAAGCCTGCCGGCGACCCGGAAGAGTTCCGTTCCCTTCTCATGTCCTGCACCTGCTGACCGTTCCCGGACCGCGGCAATCGTCTCCCTCCCCGGAAAAACATAGGGGTAGGGTTCGATCCCCCTTGCCCTCAGCTCTTTTACCTTCTCCTGCCGCGATTCTTCGAATGCAAGGTCACTGTTCTCCATCAGCCTCTCCGTCACACCACCGTGGCGCTCTTCCGCACGATGGAGAGATGGTTTCCGCCATCTCTCCTCCGCCCTTTTTTCGGGGTAATGGACCGCACCCCTGCCACGGGTTTTTCCAGAGAATTGGCGGGATAAGGTTATAATGGTATATTGCCTGCAGGGGAACAGGACAAAAGCGATCTCTTTTTTATGTTCGCGGGCCACCCGGTGACCCCCATACCTAAATAAAAAGCGCACGCACACTTTCCCGGAGAGATAGATATGAAAGTCATACTGCTCTGCGGGAGCCCGCGACCGGGGGGAAACACATCCCAGATCGTCGAGGAATGTGCCCGGGTTATCCAGGAGAAAGGGCTTGAGACGGAGGTATTCTCGCTTGCAGGGAAGAAGATCGAGTCCTGCACGGCGTGCAACCGGTGCGCAACAGAAGGCAACTGCGTTCTTGAGGATGGCCTCGCCGATATCATCGACGCCGTCCGGGGAGCCGAGGGGTTTATCGTGGCATCCCCGGTCTACTTCGGGACTGCCAGGGGAGACGTCATGGCAGCCCTCCAGAGGATAGGTATGGTATCACGCTCGACCGACCGTTTCCTCTCCTGGAAAGTCGGGGGACCGATCGCGGTCGCCAGGAGAGGGGGCCATACTGCGACCATCCAGGAGATGCTCATGTTCTTCTTGATCAACAACATGATCGTGCCCGGTTCCACGTACTGGAACATCGTCTTTGGCAGGGACCCCGGCGAGTGCTGGAAAGACGTGGAGGGAATGACCACCGTGCGTGTCTTTGCCGAGAACGTGGCACGCCTGATTACAAAGATCTCGGGATGAAACTACCGGAGAGTTCCTCGACACCATGGAAAGCCCTCCCATCATCGAAGTCTCCTCGCTCTTCCATTCCTACGGTGAGACAGAGGCCGTCAGGGGAGTCTCGTTCTCGGTCCGGGAGGGAGAGATCTTCTCGCTCCTCGGCCCGAACGGTGCGGGGAAGAGTACTGTCATCAACGTGCTGATCACCCTTCTCCCGCTCCAGAAGGGCATCGTCACGATCGCGGGATACGACCTCGCCCGCGATCCGGCGCACGTCCGCAGGTCAATCGGGATAGTCTTCCAGGAGGTCACGCTCGACCGCGACATGACCTGCAGGGAGATCCTCGAGTTTCACGGCAGGCTCTACCAGATGCCGGGGGCGGAACGGAAGGCACGGATAGAGGAACTTCTCGCGCTCGTTGAACTCGAGGGAAAAGCCGACACCCTCACCCGGCACCTTTCGGGCGGGATGAAGCGCCGCCTGGAGATAGCCCGGGGGCTCATGACCCGTCCCCGCATCCTTTTCCTGGACGAGCCGACAATCGGCCTCGACCCGCAGACCCGGCGGAGGATGTGGGACTATATCAGGGCTGTCAACGGCGAGGGGACGACGATATTCTTAACAACCCACTACATGGACGAGGCCGACAGCTTGAGCGACCGTATCAGTATCATGGACCATGGCACGATCGTTACGACAGGCACGGGGTGGGAACTCAAGAACAGGCTCGGTGAGGATGTCATTTACCTGGAAACAAGCGATAACACCCGGGCCCGCGATGTGCTCCTCGGCGTGCCGGATGTCGGGGACCTTGGGGAGAAGTCCCACGGACTCCTTGCAACGGTCAGGAAAGACGGGACGTTCCTTTTGCCCGTCCTGATCGAGAGGCTCAATTCGGAAGGCATCAGGGTCAATGCCGTGAATCTCAAGAAACCATCGCTTGACGATGTCTTCGTCCACTATACCGGGCGGGAACTCCGCGACGAGGGACGGGGACAGGAGACCCAGCACGCAGGCACAGCAGGGGTGAGGTCAAAATGAGGCAGTGGACAGGCTTTCTCACGATATACTGGCGCGACATGCTCCGGTTCTTCCGGTTCAAGACCCTCCTCTTCTCCTCGCTTGTCCAGCCGGCACTCTGGCTTGCCTTCTTTGGCATCGCGATGTCGGCAAACTTTGCCAGGCTCTCGTCCGGGATGGCCCCCCTCCCCGGTATCCGGGAGGTCGGGTACCTGACATTCATGGCAGCAGGGGTCATCGCTTTGACGACGCTTTTTACGAGCCTCTTTGCGGGTATCGTGATCCTCTTTGACAAGAACTGGGGCCTGATGCGTGAGGTGATGGCAAGCCCCCTTCCCCGGGAACACGTCATCGTGGGGATCGGTCTCTCAGGAATGACCAAATCGTTCATCCAGGTCTCTATCATAACGGTCTTTGGCATCCTCATCGGCGTGGAGTTCTTCTCCGGTTACACGGCGGTCCGGATCCTCGCCTCCCTGCTGGGCATGTTCCTCTTCGTCGGGATATTCTCGCTTGGGTTCGTCTTCCTCTCCTCTGCAATCGCCGCGTCCCTGGAGAGCCCCGAGGGGCTCCAGGGAATCATGACACTCCTCTCCCTCCCGCTCTTCTTCGTGAGTAATGCACTCTACCCTGCAGCGGCTTTTCCCCCGGCCCTCAATGCCCTCTCGGCTGCAAACCCCCTGACGCACCTGATCAACGGGGTACGGTATTTCACCATCGGGCCGGACTTCCAGGTCATCGGTGTCCACTACGCGGTAACGGTGCAGGACATGGTGCTCTCCTTCGGAGTGCTCGTTGCCTTTGCAGCCGCCATGTTCGGAATCGCGCTCTGGAGATTTGGAAAGGCCGTCGTGACCTGAAACAGCCCGGGATCCTTGTATCCCCGTCGTTCCGCCGGGTCCCGGACCACGGGCAGCGTCAGGACCCGGGGCCGGCCGGTTCGCCGGGTGCCTGGACCCGGTACAGAGGGAGACTTCCAAACTCCTCTGCAAACTCCTGTACCTGCCAGGTGTCAGAGGCTGCCATTTCGTGGAGGAACGCGGGGGGTAATGCTGCGCCGAACTTCCATGCCGACGGGTGCGGAACGGGAATGGCCGCCTCGATCCCGGAAACGGACATCTCCTGTATCTTCCGGAATGCTTCCAGCACCCGGTCCGCCGATCCGGGTCCTCCCACGCGGGGAAAGAGGAGGGATATGTCGTCGTACCGGACCTTCGTGCGTTCACCGAGAACCGACCGGGCGAGCAGCGCGAGGAGGGCATTCCTGCCGCGGGACAGGAACGTGAGCGCGACGACGTCGCGTTTCTTCCCCTGCCCGGTCTCCCACACGTGGATTCCCCGGGAACGCAGCGGGGGGAACGATGCGATGCAGGATGCGATCTCTTCCTCCTCCCGCGGTCCGAGGGGAAGGAGCGTGCGCCCACGCCCGAGGATCCGCTGCACCGAACGGCAGACTTCGGGCGACAGTCCTGCCTGTTGACCGCCCGTCCAGAAGGCCCGTCCCCCGGTTTCCCCGCCGGGGACGACAACGACGAGCCCGTGCTGGTCGTCCCTCCCGACCAGCGTCCAGTCCCTTCCGCCAAGCGAGAACCCCTCCCGGCCCCTTCCTGCAACGAACCTTGCATCCAGCCTCCCGATCTGTTCCCCGTCCGGCGTCACGGCCCTCACCTCGCCGCCGCCCTGGATGACGGAGTACAGGTCCTTTCCCTGTGACCTGCCGTACAGGGATTCCATGCGGGGACCGCTCATCAGGAACTCGCCGTCCCTGACAAGAAATCCCTCCCGTTCGAGGAACGCGATGAGTTCCCTGACTGCGCCGGCCGGAAGGTCGCAGAACCCGGGAAGGGCCCCTGTCTCCTTCTCGATGCGGGCCGCAGTCGTCCGCCGGTGCCTGAGGACTGCAAGGAAGACCTGCTGGACGAGGACGTTATATGGTTTCCTTTTCGGAATGAGAGGCTCGACCCTCTTTTTGCGGGCACTCTCGATAACCGCGGTGCTCACGAGGAGTGCCCACGCGTCAGGGAGGACGAATGCCATGTAGGGTGACCCGCCCCGCCTCCCGCTCCGCCCCATCCTCTGGAGGAAGGAGGAGACCGATGCCGGTGCCCCGACCTGGACGACGATGTCAAGGTCACCGATGTCGATCCCGAGTTCGAGCGTGCTCGTGCAGATGATGCACGCGCTCTCGCTCCCCTCGAGGGACTCTTCGGCAGCCCTCCGCATCTGGGGCGAGAGGGACGAGTGGTGCACGAAGAGGTGCCGGACAGTCCCCCGCAATGCGCTGCCCAGCTCCTCTGCCTCTGCCCGGCTGTTGACAAAGACAAGGGCTTTTTTTCCCGCGACGAGACCCGCCACGACCTGCGTACGCCGTTTGGGATCCGCCTGGACGCTGAAGGAGAACTTCTTTTCCCGGGGAGGCTGCAGGACTTCCACGACTTCTCCCCCGCGTCGGGGACCCGAGAACCATGCGAGCACCTCGGCCGGGTTTCCCACCGTTGCCGAGAGCCCTATCCTCTGCACGGGAGACCCGGCCAGCGCGTTCAGCCTGTCGAGGAGGATACGGAGGTGCACCCCCCGTTCAGACTCCACGAACGAGTGGAGCTCGTCCACGATGACGAACCGCGTGCGGGCGAGGTCCCGCGCCAGGGCCTTCTCTCCCATCAGGACCTCGAGGGACTCGGGCGTGATCATCAGGACGTGGGGGGGTTCCCCGTCGTCCCATGACCGGTCTCCCCTGGGCACGTCCCCGTGCCAGACCTTCAGGTCGAGTCCCGTCGGGATGCAGAAAGAGAGGAACCGCTCTTCCTGGTCGTTGATCAGGGCCTTGAGCGGCGAGATGTACAGGCATGCGACCCCGGAGCGTCCCTCTTTGAGGATCGCATCGATGACCGGGATGAGGGCTGCCTCGGTCTTTCCTCCTGCCGTGGGGGCGATCGCGAGGACATCCTTTCCTGTCCTGACCGCCCGGTAGGTCCGGGCCTGGACTTCCCGTAGATGGGACCATCCCAGCCTGTGGGAGAGCACGTCCTGAAGGGCCTCGTGCAGGCCGAAAAAGACCTCGGAATCCATTCGCTGATCCACATGTTCTCTCCCTCCCCGGTTATCACTTGTGCTGTTCCAAAGAAAAACCCATAAATACATGGTCTTATCCACGTAACTTACAGGGATGACGACGACGCTTTCGACAAGCTCTTCACTTTCCGGCGCCGGCGTATTCTTCTTCCTGTTTAGGTAGGGGACCGGTCCTTCTTTCTGGTCCCCTGTAACGGTATCATCCCTCGAGTTTACCGGAGGTTTCTCTCATGCTCGGAATTCCTGACCCGCAAATCTGGATCGCGTACCTGCTCTGCATAGCCCTCGCGTTCGCATGCATCGTCTACGGCTACCTCAACTGGAACAACGGGGGAGATTGAGGGATGGCGGTCAACGTTCTCCTGGTTGCAAGCATCACCCTCATCTACCTGGTCGTCATTCTCTGCCTCGGGTACCTGGGTTACAAGAAGACCCGCGAGGCAGAGGACTATCTCGTTGCCGGGCGGAAAGCCCATCCGGTTGTCATTGCCCTCTCGTACGGTGCCACCTTCATCTCCACATCTGCCATCGTGGGGTTCGGTGGCCAGGCTGCAAACCTCGGGATGGGCCTGATCTGGCTGACGGTCTTCAATATCGGCGTGGGCATCCTGCTCGCCTTCGTTGTGTTCGGGAAAAAGACACGGGAGGTCGGGCAGCGCCTCAGGGCAGTCACGTTTCCCGACCTGATGGGCAAGATCTACTCGTCGACGTTCATGCAGGTCGTCTCCGGCCTCGTCATCGTCGTGGGGATGCCGCTTTATTCCGCGGCCGTCCTCATCGGGGGTGCCCAGTTCATCAAGGAGACGCTCGGGATCTCCTATGCCGCGTCCCTGATCGGGTTTGCCGTGATCGTGGCCATCTATGTTGTCTTCGGCGGACTCATCGCCGTGATGTACACGGACGCAGTCCAGGGGGCGATCATGCTCGTCGGGATGACGTTTCTCCTTATCCTGACCTACGTCATTCTGGGGGGCGTGACTGCCGCCCATTCCGCGCTGACCGCGATCGCGGACATGGTTCCCCAGAAACTTGCCGAGCAGGGGATGCACGGCTGGACCGTCATGCCGGATTTCGGATCCCCCATCTGGTATACTCTCGTCACGACCCTCGTCCTCGGTGTCGGGATCGGTGTCCTCGCCCAGCCGCAGCTCGTGGTCCGCTTCATGACGGCAAAGGACAACCGTTCCCTCAACAGGGCGGTCCTCGTCGGGGGGCCGTTCATCCTCATGATGACCGGTGTCGCGTTCACGGTCGGTGCACTCACCAACGTCTACTTCGTCAATACGCAGGGGAAGATCGCGATTGCGGCTGCCGGGGGAAACGTTGATGCCGTTATTCCCCTGTTCATCAACCTTGCGACACCCGAATGGTTCACCGTTGTCTTCATGGTCACCCTGCTTGCCGCAGCCATGTCGACGCTGTCATCGCTCTTCCATACCATGGGAACCGCTCTCATCTGCGACCTCTGGGGGAGGGGGAGGGAGTGTGCCCTCTCCCTGAAGGCAAACCAGGCCGGTGTCATCGCCATGATCGTCGCGAGCGTTGTCATCGCATTCCTGATGCCGGGAAGCATCATCGCCATCGCGACCGCCATGTTCATGGGGCTGTGCGCCTGTGCCTTCCTGCCCGTCTTTGCCGTGGCCGTCTACTGCAAAAATCCAAGTCCCCTTGCGGCCAAGGCCAGCCTCGTGACCGGGGCCCTGGTCTGGTTTGCCTGGGCCCTCTTCGTGAACGCCCGGTATTCCGCTGTGTTCGGGCTCTCCTCCGCACTCATCGGGAAAACGAGCGTCCTGCCATTCCCATGGAGTGCAATGGACCCCCTCATCATCGGGCTGCCGCTCTCTGCCGCTGTGATCCTCGTCCTCCAGTACCTCCACCGTCCGGAAGGGGCAAAGGCAGGCCTCTCCTGATTATTTTTTTCGCGTGAACTGCCTATCTGCGGTTATCACACGGTTACCCGATAATTTTAACCGGGTGGTGAAAACGGGGAGGGATGGCTCTTCCACACCATTACCTCCGCACATCGTCGCCCCACCAAATCACTGATGCCCCGGTCCCACCGACTTTTCCATTTTCCAGCGGTAAACGAGGTATGCTGCCGCGAGGGTGCCGATGATCCCCACCGCAAGGGAAATGCCGACAGCAGGACTTGCAACGATCATCTCCCAGACAAATGCCGAGCCGAGAGCGATCAGGTAACAGCCAAGGAACGCCCCGATGACGATGGCCCAAAAGACGTCCCACCGCTGCATCCCGAGCAGCCTGCCGAGCAGGGTGGCCCCGACACCTCCCGAGCCCTGGAGGGGGAACATCACGAAGAGGACGACCCCCGTAAAGCAGAACCTCTGCAGCCACGGGCGGCGGGAGAGGTACTCCTGCCCATGGCCCATGAAACGTTTTATCCAGGTACCGAGCAGGGGGATACGGAGGGCTGCATCGAAGTTCAGGGCCATGAACAGGCCGGCGAGGACATCCAGGAGCGCCATTGACGTCCCGACCAGCCACCACGGGAGACCGAGGGCGATACCGAGCGGGATGACCGTCTCCTTTCCTGCCGGCGGGATCACGTATGCCAGCATGAGCGCCCCGAGGAGGAGTGCAGGTTCCCTGGGAAGGAACAGGAAGCAGAGCCCATAATAAATCCCTCCGAGGAGGAAGGGCACGGAAACCCTGAATACAAGGTGATCTGTTGGAAAAGGGGAGTGCCCTGCGTGATCGTCCATTGACCTGGTAGTACATCGTCTTTTGGGATACTACATAAATGCGTGTCCCCCGGAGCCGGGGGTGACTGTTGGCTGAAGCGCACCGGACCGCGTGGAGAGGTCTTCTACCGCGGTTCCGCCCCTCGGGCCCCCGCCCGCCGGATCTCGGCGTGGAGGAGGACGAGGGAGAGCGAGACAAGGTTCAGCGTGGTCGCCGCGTACCAGAACCAGGCCTCCACGGGGGAGAGGAGGGCGATCCACCCTGACCAGAGCATCGCACTGATGATGAGGAACGTCACCAGCGTATCCAGTGCCAGGAACACGGACGGTACTCCGAAGAAGGCGCCGACCTGGGCTATGGTGCAGTACTCGAACCGGGCCTCCCTCCGGACCAGGTCAAAGAGGGCTCTCCCTGCGTTCATGATGAGGTCTGCAAGTGCCCAGGCCGCAATGGCGAGCCCTGTGACGATGAGAAATCCATTGGGGAGACTCGCTCCGACGCGGAACGCTGTTAATCCAAACAGGAGCTTGAACGTGCAGAACGGGATGCCAATCGTGAGGGAGAGAAAAACGGGTCTCGAAAATAGTTCTGCCAGGCGATCGGAGTTCCCGCCGGAATCATGCCCGCCCTCTCCCTTCTCCTTTTGTCCGGTCCGGGCCATTGCGCAGTTGCCCTTCCTTCTGTCGGCTCCCGCCCCTGTCGGCGACCGTCCGGGCCCGGTGCTCCGTGCCCGGTTGCCCGATCCGGCGTGCGGGTATTACGTCGTCTCCCCTTCTCTCCATTTCCGGTAGAGCTGGTGCTCGATGCCGAGGATGTCAAAGACCTTCCCGACGACATGGTCCACGAGGCCCTGGATATTCCGGGGCCTGTGGTAGAACCCCGGGCATGCGGGAAGGATGACTGCCCCTGCCTCTGCGAGCGTGAGCATGTTGCGGAGGTGTATGGCAGAAAGCGGCGTCTCGCGGGGAACGAGGACGAGCGGACGGCGTTCCTTCAGCGTGCAGTCGGCGGCACGCAGGAGGAGGTTGTCGGAAAAGCCGCAGGCTATTCCCGCCACTGTCTTCATGCTGCACGGGATGACTACCATGCCCTGGTGCCTGATCCCGCCCGACGCGAGGGGAGACGTGAAATCGAAACTGTCATGGACCCTCGTTGCGAGGGCATTGACCTGGTCGGGTTCCAGGGACGTCTCTATCCCAATCATCCGGGCGGCAAGATCCGTCATGATGAGGTCTGTCTCGATGCCGAGCTCGCGGGCGGCTTCGAGGAGGCGGATCCCGTAAACGATGCCGCTTGCACCCGAGAGAGCGACGATGATGCGGGTTTTTGCCATTCAGATAGAGATGTGACGGCCATGGCATAAATAGGGTTGCGTGGGATGGGGGGCAACAGCAGGGAAGACCGGGTGTTTCCATCCCGAAATGGGACGATATTCCCGAAAAAGGGCACATCACCCTTATAGCCCGAACGACCGGATGATGCGTGCCCGTATCGTCTCTTTGGGGTATGCCCCGATGATCCTGTCCAGGAGTGCTCCCTCGCGGAAGAGGAGGATGGTCGGGATAGCGGAGATTCCAAACCGCGCTGCGAGCCGGGGGTTATGGTCTGTATTGCACTTCCCGAATGTGACGCGGCCGGCCATTTCCAATGCGAGTTCCTCGATAACCGGGGCCATCATGCGGCACGGCCCGCACCATTCCGCCCAGAAATCGATCACAAGCCTCGGGTGACCGGCAAGGAGAGTGGAAAACCGGGACTCGTCGACCGTCAGGACGCGGGCAGGCTGCGGCTGTCCTTTCCCCTTCTGCTCCAGGAGCCGGGCCTCGAGCTCGCGGAGCCTCTTTTCCCTGATGCGTTGCAGTTCGTCGTCGTCCATGTATCCTTCCTATGGTGCATCGTCCAGATAATCACTTCTTCCGTCGGTCTCCTGCCTGCCCGGCTTTCATTTCGGGGCAAACTATATCTCTGCGGATAGTGAATTAATTACCCACCACATACGTCTCAGCGAGGTGGGGTAGTCAGGATATCCCGACGGGCTCATAACCCGTAGACCGATGGTTCAAATCCATCCCTCGCTATGGAGTAATCCTGTTTTTCGCGTTTTGGAACCTGGTGCAAAGCCCCGTGCCGGGTTTGACCATTTGCGGCAGGAGAAGAGATTTTTTAAAAAAGCCCTGCAGTTTGGGAGACTACTCTTTCCCGGTCCCGAACTTTTCAAGGCGGGTCTGGTACGTCCCGTCGAGGAAGTCAACGGCGACCGGAGATGAGACCTCCCCGGGGATATCGACAGGGTATGTCCCCGTCAGGCAGCCCATGCAGAGGTTCTCCCTCCCGATCCCGATGGACTCGACAAGGGCGTCGATTGTGACGTGGTGCAGGGAAGTGGCCGTGATGTGTCTCCGGACCTCATCCTCGTCCCTCCGGTGTGCGATCAGTTCCTCGCGGGTGGGCATGTCGACACCGAGGTAACAGGGGGCAACGATCGGGGGTGACCCGATCCGGACGTGTATCTCGCGGGCACCCGCATCGCGCATGATGCCGATGATCCGGCGGGATGTTGTCCCGCGCACGATACTGTCATCCACGAGCACGACAGATCCGTTCTCGAGGTGCTTGCGGATGGGGTTGAGCTTGATCCGGACGGCCCTTTCCCTCTCGGTCTGGGTGGACATGATGAACGTCCTGCCCATGTACCGGTTCTTGAGAAGGCTTTCCATGAACGGGATGCCTGAACGGGCCGAGTACCCCACTGCATATGCTGTGCCCGAATCCGGGACCGGGCAGACCGAATCCGCTGGCACCGGCGCTTCCTCGTGGAGTTTTGCGCCTATCCTCAGCCTGACGTCATACACGAGTGCCCCGTCGAGAACGGCATCTGCCCGGGCGAAGTAGATATACTCGAATATGCAGTGGGCCCTGCGCGATGCCCGGGCGATCTGCATGCTCCGCATCCCCTCCCCGTCGATGCAGATGAGCTCGCCGGGAGCGACATCCCGAAGGAACGTCCCGCCGAGTGCATCGATGGCAACGCTCTCGGAGGCAATGATCAGCCCTTTTGGGGTCCTGCCGAGGCAGAGCGGCTTGATACCCAGGGGATCGCGGAACCCGTAGAGCACGCCATCGATCATCATCACGACGGAATAGGAGCCGCGGAGTACTCTCATGCACCTGTGGACTGCGTCCTCGATGCACCCCGAGTTGCTCATCTCCTCGGTAATGACCTTTGCAATCAGTTCCGTATCGGTCGTGGAACAGAATATCTGGCCGCGGCACTCGTACTCGTCCCGGAGCTGGCGGCCGTTGACGAGGTTGCCGTTGTGGGCGATCGAGATGACATGGTCGCGGAACGCGAAGTTGAAGGGCTGGGCGTTTTCAGGCCGGTTTGCGCCCGTCGTCGGGTACCGGACATGACCTATTCCCACATTCCCATCGAGGGACTCGAGGATGGTGGAATCAAAGACCTCGGCAACGAGGCCCTGCCCCTTGTGCTTGAAGAGACGTGTCCCGTCGAACGTGGAGATCCCGGCACTCTCCTGGCCCCTGTGCTGGAGTGCATAGAGTGCATAATAAATGGAAAAAGAGACCCCGCCAGCATCCCTGATGCCAACGATACCGCACATGATGGGTCGCTTACGGAGTCGGGACCTTTGGCCGTTTCATCGTCCACTTGTAACTGCGCAATCTCGAACTTCTTCCAAAGCCACAGGCAGAACACGTCTTGTGACGCACGTGGTACGAGATACTCCCGCACCTGCGACAGGCAATGTGCGTCTTTTTCTGCCTTTTTCCCATTGATGGTGTTCCTTTCGACATAACTCACCTTATCTTCTTTTTATTCCAGGGAAGGGGAAATGTAGATCACGTTGTCCCCACGCACGATCAGGGTGCCAACGCTCCGCGACTGTCCACCCTCAATCTCCTCTGCCTTGTCCAGCACGAGGTTCATGTGCACATCATAACCCTGCAGGACCCCGCGAAGTTCCCTTCCGCCCTTGAGGGATACGATGACAGGCTG